>ERZ1673961.34-NODE-34-length-72236-cov-7.751832_pt1 | contig 72236 bp, 59 predicted proteins | sample MGYA00580189_ERZ1673961 | MGnify/ENA primary metagenome ERZ1673961 (study PRJEB41334, sample SAMN05608105) | rock metagenome | biome: terrestrial subsurface; feature: shale formation; material: shale | place: USA: Pennsylvania ... | reverse complement strand
CGGCTTCACCGCTGTCTACATCCTGAACCGTTAACTGCCCGTTCGCTTCCAGCTCTCCCGACGCTGAGACCGCCGAGTCTTCTTTCAGCTGCGCTCCAGCGCCAGATATGACTGCGCCATCATTGGTACCATTCACGGTAATGACCAAGTCCTGAACATCGGTCGCACCCGCCGCATCCGTCACCGTGACAGGGATAGTAAGAGTCTGGTTTTGTCCTGCTGGCAACGATTGATAGGCCGCATCCGTTGGGTCAAACACCCAGCTACCGTCAGAGTTGAACGTCAGACCGGACACCGGATTGGCAATCGAATAGCTCAGCGTATCACCCACATCCGGGTCGGTAGCGATGAGTTGACCCGACGCCTGCTGACCGTCTTCGTCAACAGAAACCGACGCAATCGGGGTCATCACCGGTGTATCGTTGGTGTTATTGACGGTGAGGTTAAATTGCGTAGTGACACTCGCCCCTTGCGAGTCCGTGGCAGTCACGCTAATCGGCACACTGCCCACATCGCTGTTGGTTGGCGTGCCGCTAAAAGTTCCGGTGGATGCATCAAAATGCAGCCAGGTTGGTAGGCTACCGGTGGAGAGGGTCAAGGTATCGCCATGGTCAATATCACCAAAGGTGTCAGTTGGCAGCGCGAACTGTAACGCGTTGTCTTCATCGATTTGTTGAGACGCTACGCTGTGCACCACTATTGGGGCGTCATTCGACCCTTCAATCGTCACGCTAATGGTGTGCGAAGTGCCATCGACACTTGTAACAGTGATGGAATCTGTTAATGGCTCACCCGCCGCCAGTTGTTGGATAGCGGGCTGATTATTATCAGCGTGATACTGCCACTGCCCGTCAGCACTAAGTGAGAAATGACCATACCCCGAATCACTGGTGATATCGGTGATCGGCGTGAATGCGGCTTCACCGCTGTCTACATCCTGAACCGTCAGTTGCCCACTGGCTTGCAACTCACCCGATGCTGAGGCCGCCGAGTCTTCTTTCAGCTGCGCTCCAGCACCAGATATGACTGCGCCATCATTGGTGCCATTCACAGTAATGACTAAATTCTGCACATCTGTGGCGCCTGCGGCGTCCGTCACCGTAATCGGAATGGTCAGCGTCTGACTTTGTCCTGCTGGCAACGATTGATAGGCCGCATCCGTTGGGTCAAACACCCAACTGCCATCCGGATTGAACGTCAGACCGGACACCGGATTGGCAATCGAATAGCTCAACGTATCACCCACATCCGGGTCGGTAGCGATAAGTTGACCAGACGCTTTCTGACCATCTTCGTCGACGGAAACCGACGCGATCGGGGTCATCACCGGTGCATCGTTGGTGTTATTGACGGTGAGGTTAAATTGCGTTGTGACACTCGCCCCTTGCGAGTCCGTGGCAGTCACGCTAATCGGGACGCTTCCCACATCGCTGTTGGTTGGCGTGCCGTTAAAGGTACCAGTCGCCGCATCAAAGTGCAGCCAGGTTGGTAAAGTGCCTGTTGACAGTGTCATCGTGTCGCCAATGTCGATATCGGTGAACGTATCTGATGGCACAGTAAAATTGAACGCGCTGTCTTCATCAACTTGCTGACTGGTGATGGTGTGCGCCACGATTGGGGCGTCGTTCGTCCCCTCTATCATCACGTTGATAGTGTGCGTGGTCCCGTCCACACTGGTGACGGTGATGGAATCCGTTAATGGCTCACCCGCCGCCAGTTGTTGGATTGCAGGCTGATTATTATCAGCGTGATACTGCCACTGCCCGTCGGCACTGAGTGAGAAATGACCATAACCCGAGTCACTGGTGACATCCGTGATCGGCGTGAATGCGGCTTCACCGCTGTCTACATCCTGAACCGTCAGTTGCCCACTGGCTTGCAACTCACCCGATGCTGAGGCCGCCGAGTCTTCTTTCAGCTGCGCTCCAGCACCAGATATGACTGCGCCATCATTGGTGCCATTCACAGTAATGACTAAATTCTGTACATCTGTCGCGCCGGCCGTATCCGTCACCGTGACAGGGATAGTAAGAGTCTGACTTTGCCCTGCTGGCAACGATTGATAGGCGGCATCCGTTGGGTCAAACACCCAGCTACCGTCAGGATTGAACGTCAGGCCGGATACTGGATTGGCAATTGAATAGCTCAGCGTATCGCCCACATCCGGGTCGGTAGCAATAAGTTGGCCGGACGCTTTCTGGCCGTCCTCGTCGACAGACACCGACGCTATCGGGGTCAGCGTCGGCGTATCATTGACATTGTTCACGGTTAAATCAAAGGTGGTCGACACCTGAGCACCGTGATCGTCTGTCGCGGTGACCGTGACTTGATTACTGCCCACATCGCTGTTGGTTGGCGTGCCGCTAAAGGTGCCAGTCGCTGCATCAAAGTGCAGCCAGGTTGGTAGGCTACCGGTAGAGAGGGTCAAGGTATCGCCATGGTCAATATCACCGAAGGTGTCACTTGGCAGCGTGAACTGTAACGCGCTGTCTTCATCTATTTGCTGATTGACTACGCTGTGTGCCACGATTGGGGCGTCATTCGTCCCTTCAATTGTCACGCTGATGGTGTGCGGGGTGCCATCCACACTGGTGACAGTGATGGAATCCGTTAATGGCTCACCCGCCGCCAGTTGTTGGATAGCGGGCTGATTATTATCAGCGTGATACAGCCACTGCCCGTCGGCACTGAGTGAGAAATGACCATAACCCGAGTCACTGGTCACATCCGTGATCGGCGTGAATGCGGCTTCACCGCTGTCTACATCCTGAACCGTTAACTGCCCGTTCGCTTCCAGCTCTCCCGACGCTGAGACCGCCGAGTCTTCTTTCAGCTGCGCTCCAGCGCCAGATATGACGGCGCCATCGTTGGTGCCATTCACGGTAATGACTAAATTCTGCACATCGGTCGCGCCTGGGGCGTCCGTCACCGTGACCGGAATGGTCAGCGTCTGACTTTGTCCTGATGGCAACGATTGATAGGCCGCATCCGTTGGGTCAAACACCCAGCTCCCATCTGCATTGAACGTCAGACCGGACACCGGATTGGCAATCGAATAGCTCAACGTATCGCCCACATCCGGATCGGTAGCGATAAGTTGACCGGACGCTTGCTGGCCGTCCTCGTCGACAGACACCGACGCGATCGGGATCAGCGTTGGCGCATCATTGACATTGTTGACGGTTAAATCAAAGGTGGTCGACACCTGTGCGCCGTGATCGTCTGTCGCCGTGACCGTGACTGGTGTGCTGCCCACATCACTGTTGGTTGGCGTGCCACTGAAGGTACCTGTCGACGCATCAAAATGCAGCCACGTCGGTAATGTGCCTGTTGACAGTGTCATCGTGTCGCCAATGTCGATATCGTTGAACGTATCTGATGGCACAGTAAAACTGAACGCCGTGTCTTCGTCAGCAACCACACCACTAATGGCATGGTTAACCACCGGACCATCGTTCGTGCCCATAATGCGTACCACTACATCACGGCTGGCACTACCATCCGCTGAGCTGACCGTGAAACGCTCGACAATTTCTCCCTGACCATTCTGGCCTAACGCCTGAATCGCCGGATTACTGTTGTCTGCACTGTAGGTCCAGCTACCCTGCTCATCAATACTAAAGTGACCATAGCTGCCCGCGACACTTTGCGCAGTAATATGTGATTCGCCACTGTCTACATCCAGCACAACCAGGCGACCATTGGCTATCAGCTCTCCATGGTTCACATCTAGGTCTTCTGAAACCATGTGCTGCGACAACCCTCCCATCCGGGCGCCATCATTGGTGCCATTCACAGTAATGACTAAATTCTGAACATCTGTCGCGCCGGCCGCATCCGTCACCGTGACAGGGATAGTAAGAGTCTGGCTTTGTCCTGCTGGCAACGATTGATAGGCAGCATCCGTTGGGTCAAACACCCAGCTCCCATCTGCATTGAACGTCAGACCGGACACCGGATTGGCAATCGAATAGCTCAACGTATCACCCACATCCGGGTCGGTAGCAATAAGTTGACCAGACGCTTTCTGGCCGTCCTCGTCGACGGAAACCGACGCTATCTGGGTCATCACCGGTGCATCGTTGGTGTTATTGACGGTGAGGTTAAATTGCGTGGTGACACTCGCCCCTTGCGAGTCCGTGGCAGACACGCTAATCGGCACACTGCCCACATCGCTGTTGGTTGGTGTGCCATTGAACGTTCCGGTTGATGCATCAAAATGCAGCCACGTCGGAAGGCTACCGGTGGAGAGGGTCAAGGTATCGCCATGGTCAATATCACCAAAGGTGTCAGTTGGCAGCGTGAACTGGAACGCGCTGTCTTCATCGATTTGTTGAGACGCTACGCTGTGTGCCACGATTGGGGTGTCGTTCGTCCCCTCTATCATCACGCTGATAGTGTGCGTGGTCCCGTCCACACTGGTGACGGTGATGGAATCCGTTAATGGCTCACCCGCCGCCAGTTGTTGGATTGCAGGCTGATTATTATCAGCGTGATACTGCCACTGCCCGTCGGCACTGAGTGAGAAATGACCATAACCCGAGTCACTGGTGACATCCGTGATCGGCGTGAATGCGGCTTCACCGCTGTCTACATCCTGAACCGTCAGTTGCCCACTGGCTTGCAACTCACCCGATGCTGAGACCGTCGAGTCTTCTTTCAGCTGCGCTCCAGCGCCAGATATGACTGCGCCATCATTGGTACCCGACACAGTGATTGTTAGGTTTTGTGTATCAGTCGCTCCCGCATTATCGGTTACAGTCACGGGGATGGTCAGTGTCTCAGTTTGCCCCTGAGCCAGGTGCTGATACGCACTGTGACTTGGATCGAACGACCAACTGCCGTCCGCATTGAGGGTAAAGCCATCCACTTGTCCGGCTGAGAAATGCAATTGGTCCCCGGTATCAGCATCACTGGCGTGAATTTGCCCTTGAGCGATTTTGCCATCCTCATCTACATCGACAGTAGAAGTTGAGGAAATAATCGGAGCATGGTTGACGTTACTGTCCGGTTGATTAGGAACATTGGAACCGTGTGAGAATGTTGGCGCTACCGTGATCGGTGCTTGGGTCGTTGGCTTTCCTCCACCGACTTGTTGCGTAGTGGTGTGTGACACTGCTGAAGCTTCGTCAGTGCCTTGAATATTGACCTGTATTTCGCGGCTAGTTCCATCCAACGTTTTAACCGTGAAAGTTTCTGTTAACTGTTGGCCTTCGTTCAATCCCTGGACTTTCGTGTGTTGATTATCGAGCGCGTAATGCCACAAGCCATCACTATCAATAGTGAATACACCATACTGGCCTTGTGTGTTTGGCTGCTCGACGAACCCAGATTGCCCGGCATCTGTATCAATAACATCTAATTTACCTTGATAGTCAGTGATAACATCTTCTTTCAGTGTGCCTGTCGTTACGCCACTGATCACCGCTTTGTCATTGGTTCCAGACACCGTGATGGAAATCGCCTGCGAAGTTCCATCAATCGTATGGACGTATAAAACTTCTTTGAGCTGTTCTCCACCCTTTAAACTTTGTATCGTGGCGTTGTTATTATCAGCGGTATAAACCCAATGTCCGTGAGCATCAATATCAATTTGACCATACTTACCCGTTAGTATTTCAGGGGTAAATGCATTCTCACCAGAGTCAGGATCGATAACAGACAACTGCCCCTGAGCCTCTAAATGTCCGGAAGGTGATACAAGATCTTCTGTAACCGAGCCGGTAAAAATACCTGATACTGTCGCACTCTGATTCGTTCCATGTACCGATATTGTCACTATTTGCTCCACAGGCACGCCGGAGGAGTCCGTCGCCGTGACTAAGAAGGTTTCTGTACCCACTTGCCCATCAGTAAGCGCGACTGTTGAAGTAGCCTGATTATCAAGCTGATAACGCCATTCACCACTACTTGCATCAATATACAGTTCACCGAAGCTGCCCTTTGGTTGAACGACACCCCACGTCACACTGTCACCATGGTCAGGATCAACGGCTATCAATTGACCGACCGCTTCATCTATCACACCATGCTCATTTACGCTGCCACTATGAACCCCAGAGATCACTGGTCGGTCATTACTGCCATCTACTTCGACGCTAATTACCGTTGAAAGTGTTTTGCCATGGTTATCTGTTGCGACAACAACAAACTGTTCCGTCTTATGCTCACCTTCTGCAAGCGCATTGGTTGAAGCCAATTGGTTATCAAGGTGATAAACCCACTCTCCACTGTGGCTATCCAGAGTTAATTCACCATAATGGCCACCCTTGTTTTCCACTGACCAGATAACAGACTGACTACCATCACCACTTGTTGTTAATTGTCCAGCAACTTGATCCTGACTGGTGTCTTCTTTTACCACAGCGTGGCGCATCGAAGAGACTATGTGTAAAGGATGAGAAGTACTTTCGAGTTGTTCCGAATGATTTTGCGAAGAAGTGGTGGTTGTGGGGTGTGAGAGTGCGTCAATATCATTCGTATGGTGCTCTGCTAAGTGTTTAAACACGGGTAAAAGAGCAGGAGCAATTATTTTGGACACACCCGATATATTTGACAATGGCGTGTAGGTACCCGAATCAGTATGAGAAGAGGCTGCCACCAAATGATGACCACCTCGGTGATCTTGCGTGCTTTGGGATTTCTCATTCTCGCCCGTGTCATCGCTCACTTCGGCGCGAGTTTTCGCTACTTTTTCAGAAGGTGACACTGACGTTTGGGAAAACTCAGTGTCAGAGACTGGAAGGGCTTCAGACTCTTTGTCCCCTTCTCCTTGCTGATGCTCCGTATGAGCTAAACCACTCGCGGTATGCCATGATTTATCTGCAACCAGATCTTTATTGAAACCACGCTCTGAGCCAGAACGACGAAACTCTTTAGCGCGGAGTTTAGAGACCTGATTATCTTGTTCCTGAGCTCTCTTTTTCGCTTTGGCTTCACGCTTTTTCTGCTCTTCGCTCTTAGACTCAGATTTGGTGTCTTGCGAAGGGGGTGTTTTCTTGTCCTTACTCATAACTCACCTCTATTAGCGTTCGCCAAAAGCTTCTCTCATGTTGGTAAATACGGGCTTCCATAAATATTGGAAGATGGTTTTTTCTCCGGTGACGATGTCAGCTTCGCCAGTCATACCTGGTAATAAGTTTAGCTTGCCTGGCTCTGCGCCAAAGTATGGCTTCTCAATCGCAATCCGGACTTTGTAGTAAACCCCACCTTTTTCATCGGCGTCAGTGGTCGGCGAAATCCGTTCAACAACCCCATCTATGGCGCCATAACGGCTGTAGTCAAACGCATCGATTTTGATTTTGGCTGGCTGCCCTACCGTCACAAAGCCAATATCTCGAGGTGACAACTTAGCTTCCAGTAAGGCAGTTGGAGTCGTCGGCACCACCACGGCTACTGTACCTCCCGGCTGGATTACACTCCCAGATGACGTATTCGGTATCGACTGAATAATGCCATCAACCGGAGACATCACCGTATCTTGCTGGATTTGCAGATCGGAAGATTTCAATCTCGCAGTCACACCAATTAACTCCGAATGCGCATCTGCACGCTTTTCACCCACTTCTTTAAACAGCGTCGCTTCCCGTTGTTCAAATTGACGGCGTTGGTTGTCAATGTTCCTCTCCAGCACCGTTCTCCTACCTTCGAGACTTTTTAACTCACGTAAATACGCATCCAATTTCTGCTGGGTTTCCGAGATGGTTAATTTCGATACAGCCTGAACGCCTCTGGGTGAGTTCATTAAACGCAATGATTCGCGGGATGAGTTGATCTGGTCTTGAAGCGGAGGGATTTCCAAATCGATGCTCGACAGTTCTGCGTTCGATTTCGCAATCTCGGACTCAGATAACTGCATAATCGCTTCACGCTCTTTGTTCATCCTCGCCAGACTTTTCTGGTGTTGCTCGACTAATGCAGGGTACGTCAATTCATAAGAGGAAAAATCCGCTGGTCGCCCTTCGATAAATGCGTTATACCGTTCGATTCGTAACTGAAGGTTAGCTTGTTGACCGAGTAGCTCTTCTTCTACTGCTTGGCTGTCGACCGACACAAAACTCGCGATCACATCGCCCTTGCTGACTAAGTCTCCTTCAGTAACTAAAACCGACGCCAATGTTCCTCCTGACTGGCTTTGAATGACCTGCTTATGACCCAAAGGAACAACTTGTCCTTTCGCCTTGGCGATTTCTTCTATGTCGGCAAACACTGACCAAAGCAAGACTAAAAATACCGAACCAACAACAAACCACATCACCTGTTTAATCAGGCGTTTTTCCATTGGCGCTTCGATGGCTTCTGTAAATTCATGTTCTGGTAAGTAACGATTCGACAGTTGCTTATCATCCATGCTGTGCTACCCCTGCAGTTACCTGTTCTGATTGTTGTGACGGTTCAGCTTGCTTAATAATTGGTCCGCAATACACCAAACTGCCTTTGTCTAGAATGATCACTTTGTCTGCGAGTTCGATCAGTTCTTTGTCATGACTGCTAAACAAAATTGTTGCGTGTCCTCGACGCTTCATCAATGTCTGTTTAAACGCTCTTTTTGCATACGGGTTTCGATTGGCAATAGGTTCATCCAACACTAAAAAAGGTGAATTTTTCAGCAGTGCGACGGCAAGCCCGACGTAGGAGCTTTCAACCGCAGAAAAGACATTTTCACCACGATGGAATATCTCGGTATCAATATCATCTCCGATAGCTTGCAAGAGCGAGGTCGCCCCTGCGGCATGTAAGGCTTCTCGAATTTCATCATCAGATGCGTCTGGATTCGCGACCCTGAGGTTTTGGGCTAATGAACCGGGGATAATATCTGCGTGAGTTGGGCTATAGGCAGCCCAACGACGAAGCGCTTCTGGGTCATACTGTTTGGTGTTTTTGCCGTTGATAGACACATAACCCACCTGACCTTCCAGAACACCGAGTGCCGATAGTAAGAGAGAAGTTTTACCGCAACCATTCGGGCCGATGACGGCCACCAGCTCACCAGGTTCTACATCGAATGTTACCCCTGACAATGCAGGTTCACTTTCTGCACCGTATCGCAAAGTCACATGCTTAAATGAAACCGAAGGAGGCTGATGTGTTTCCGGAGACTCAAGCCTCAACGAATGAAACTCTGTTGGAACCTCCATCAAACGATCAAACTGTGCGATAGTACCTTTGACCATGGCAAACTTCTGGCGCGAGGCAAACGCCAACTGAGCAGGTCCGGTAACACGCCAAATCAGCATAGTGGTCGCGATCAAAGCACCTGGCGACATCTGCTGATTCAGCACCAGAAAAATGCCCGTAAATACTGATATCAATACGGTAGTCAGCCCCATCCCATGCGCGACGGCGGTATTTAGTCCGTTACGTTTAGAATAGAGAAAGTTTTGCTGGCTGTTCTCTTTGGCCCTGCGCATGAAATGCTGATACCAACCTTGGGATTCGCCCGCTATTTTCAGATTAAGAATACACTGTGATATTTCGTTGAAGCTACCTTGATAATCACTGCTAATCGTTGGAGAGGCTGCTTTTACATACCGCTCTAACCCTTTCAAAATAAAATAGAAAACCACCAACATCGCGATAGGCACAAGCACTAACCAACCGCTTAATAATGTGATGGCTAGCAGTGGTATCAACGTGAACGGCAAATCCACCAGACCTGATCCAGAAGGGCCGGAAATAACCTTACGCACATTTTCTGAATTCCGAATACGGCTGATGTGACTGGCCAACCCTACTCGGCTCAATACCGCCAGTGGCATGCTTAATAATCGGTTAAAAGTTAACGCAGATAAATCTCTTGCAAACCGATTACTCACCCCGGCGATCAATCGAGCACGGAAAAATCGGCTGCCGACCATAATGATCAGCGCCAACACCGCACCAAAAGCAATGTTGGGTAGAATCTGCGGTGCATGACCACCGATAACGCGATCATAAACAGCCATAGTAAATAGAGGAATAGCTAAACCCGTTATCCCAGACAAAAGACTTAACCAGAAAATAGGACGATACCATTTCACTTTCTTACGAAAATGAGACAGAAAACGCTGAGTTTTGTTTCCTTCCATCGGTAACGCATTAACGATAAACACAAAGCCACTTTCCGGCTCTCCATCCAGATTGTGCCATTGCTTATTTTCTCCAAGCTTTTGCCACTGATTTTGACGCCAGCGAACAATCTCAACACTGCCCGAGTCATTTACCCAAATAAAGGGATAAACCGCGTCTTTTAATTTTGTCGCAATGCAAGAGTGAACAGTGACATCCAGTTGGTGCTTTTTGAATAGAACGTAGGTATCTAAATAGCTGAGATCATTGGCCACATGACCTTTTTGTATGCTCCTGGCTTGCGCGTGCAGTCCAAGTTGATCAAAAAACGTTGCCATCACCGGCTTCATTCCGATTATTGAACGATCTTCTATCGACATTAGATCTCTCCCGTAACTTGCTTTGACGACAACCGACCTTCAATCGATAGACTAATTTGACTGTCGCTGAGCGCTATCACTTCATCAAAATAGGACGCAATGATGATCGTCATGTCTCCTCGCTTTTCATTGAGTAATGACAACAATCTTGACTGTGAATCAGCATCAATCGATACCATGGGTTCATCCAGTAAGAGAATAGAAGGCTTCTGAGACAGTGCCCGAATCAAAGAAATAAGCTTAATCGCCCCTTTATTCAGGCTAGCGTTATCATGCCGCCCTACTGGCGTTTGAAAGCCGTAAGGAAGTTGGCTGATAGTGTCAGACAGTCCCAACCGATCGGCCAACTCCATCGCATAAGGTTCACTTTCATGACGAAAGAAAGTCATGTTTTCCAACACGGTCCCATGAAACAGCGTTCCCCATGGCGCGACATAACTAACTGACTGACGAAATTCGAACTCATCGTGCTCGTACAGTGGTACACCTGCGATCGCTATAGTTCCTTGCTCTGGCTGATGGTAAGCGCCCAGTGAGCTTAACAACAAACTGGCATAACTCATGGGGTTAGAATTAACAACGGTGATGGAGCCTGAAGGGATATTCAAGTTAATATCGGAAAGTGACGCGCCAACTTTACTCACACTTACGTTAGTAAATGATATTGGCCCCGATGGCAGTTTGCTCTGATATACGGTTTGCGCAGTAAATTGCTCTTGAGGTGCATTGATTAAATCTTCAATGTCCTGACTGGCTGCGCGTGCCGTCACTAATTTAGCGCGCAGACTACCCAAAGCACTGAGCGGTGCGACCGATCTCCCAGCCAAGATCGAGCATGCCGCCAAACCACCAGTGGTCATTTGGCCATCCAATACCGCCAAACACCCGACAATAACAAGCGCTAACGTTGTGCCTAACGAGGCACCTTGAATTAGCTCTTGAAGTTTCGCCGCTTGCCAGTCAACCTCGTTTTGTTTTTTCAGATTCTCGTGGTTAACGTCTTTATATCGGTATGTCATTCGTGCTTCTAACGCGAGCGCTTTTACCGTTGCCACGCCTGACAGGACCAAAACGAGAATGCGCGTGCGTTCACTTTCCGTGACTGCGAGTTCCTGAGTCACCTCCAATAACTTGTTACTTACTCGCCAAACCCATAACCCTGCAATACACCACACCACGACAGGAACCAGAACCACCCAGCCACCAATATAAGCAATCAATGCCAAAAATAGTAAGGTAAAGGGAATATCCATAAAGGCTATCGCAGCCTGCCCTGAATAGAGATCACGCACGCTAGAGACACTTTTCAACCCGCTCAAAATCTTTCCGGAGCCCAGAGATTGCAAGTATTGGTAATCTGCTTTTAGCAATCGCGTTATCAGTTTTGCAGTGACATCAAACTCGTAGTTGGCAGCCGCAGAAGCAAGAAACCAACTTCTGACATAGCGCAATATCACCTCGAGAAGAATCGCAACTGCAACACCCAGCAACAACACATTTGCTGTACCATACGCTTCATTCGGTAAGATCCTGTCGTAGATTTGCAGCATGCTGAAAGGCAACGCAAGAGACAGCAGGTTAATAAAGATTGAAGAAAAAAGTAATTCGTTGAAGTTCTTATTCTTTGTCAAAGACTGAATCTGTGCTCGCATCAACTAAGCCCCGGCTTCCATATATTTAAGTCATTATTTTCATCCTTTGATATTAGACAACGATGAAAGTCACTGCATATATTCTGAGATTCTTTTTGCCAGATGAGACTTTGCCAGCACATATTTTGGCGTATTTGGCTTTAATGGCGTAGAAGGGTCGGGGTTTACTTCAAAGATCATTAAATCATCGCGCTTGGAATAACCAGCAGCACAACAAATCAATTTTATTAAATTCAACAACGGTAAATGCCAAGCGTTTGGCATCACCTCTTAAACAAAACTAGTCTGCATTTTTGATCATCAACGTTTCATTAAATTGATTATCTAGCAGCTTATATACGCTTTTTCCTTCTCCGCTTATCCAGTTCAAGACTTCATTATTAGGAATTAACAAAGGCATACGGTGATGAAATTCGCTGCATTGTTTATTTGGCTCTGTTGTTAATGTGACCAGATCTTTAGCCTCATTCAAGGCGATGCCAGCCATGTATAAAACATCACTCTCGCTTGGGCTGAACAGATATTTGACCTTTTTCCCATTCTCTTCTTGCCACTCATACCAACCTGAACACGGAACCACCACTCGGTTAAACTCGAATGCATGAGCAAATGTGGCCTTGACCGCCACCGTTTCAGCTTTGGCATTTATGATCAGGTTATTCGCCCAGTCGGGTTGTATTCCCCAAGGTAAATCGAGCTGTTGAAGTTCTCCGTGTACAGCGCCAACCGTAGAAACAATCTGTGTCGGTCTTAGGTCTTTATTGGTCTCCGTTTTAAAACTGATGCCGAGCTGCTCAGAAACAATTCGACAAAGCGGTTCGTTGATCACATTTAACCTGCCACACATATCACACTCCTAAGAAACACCTATGTAACACAAATTATAGTTACTTTCTGACTCAAGCATTTTTCATGTATTAACATAACCGATAATCAGGAGTTAATACCTAAAACATAACTATGAAACATGAATTATATCAATCATCTGACCCCTATAACTTTTAATTTCTAGCCTGAAAATTCCCTCTAATTAAAGTCACAGAATTTCAAAAATTGAATAGCCTTTTCCTTTTTCTAACTAACGTCATGGCGAATCAAGTGTTAACTTAACCTTAACATCTTACATAAGGTAAAAACCGCTGACGGGTAAAAGTTGACGATTTTATTCAGCCCCAAGAAAAAGAATAGCCTGACTAAAAGAGCGCTTTACGAAAACACTCTACTAACAATTGGACGTTTAAGTATGAATACGATTATTAAAAAGACTGCTGCCACTGCATTGTCATCACTTCTGCTAGCTTCACCTGCTTTCGCCGCAGATGTTACATTGCGATTCGGACACTTTTGGCCTTCAGTATCTGATATTCATAAAGAGATTTATCAAAAGTGGGCTGACACCGTTGAAGCGGATTCTAATGGCCGTATCAACGTAGAGTTATACCCGTCTTCTACTCTCGCCAAGCCACCAGCGCAATATGATGCCGTTAAACACCGTATCTTAGATATGACCGCAACAGTGCAAGGTTACTCAGCAAACCGCTTTCCTCTGACTCAAATCGTTGAGCTACCAGGGGTGGTACAAAACGCTACTCAAGGCTCTTGTGTGATTCAAAAGCTATACGAAGAAGGTGCGTTTGCAAATGAATACAAGGATTCAAAACCACTGTTCTTATTTACCCACGGTGCGGGCTTACTGCACGTAAAAGGCAAAAATATTGAGCAGCCTAGCGACTTAGAAGGTCTTCGCATCCGCCGTCCAACTGCCGTTATCGGTGGCTTACTAGAAGAGCTTGGTGCACTACCTGTCGGTATGCCTGCGCCGCAATCTTATCAATCGCTTCAACGTGGTGTGATTGATGGTGTTGCCCTACCTTGGGAAGGCGTGAAGAGCTTCAGAATTAACGAACTGGCAGAAAACCACACTGAAGTGGGTGGGTTGTACTCGCTAGCCTTCATCGTGACGATGAATAGCGATGTCTACAACTCTCTTGATGATGAGCTTAAAGCGGTTATCGACAAAAACTCAGGTGCCGCTTGGTCGAACATTGCGGCACAAGTATTTGATGATCTTGATAACAAAGGCTTTGAAGAAGCGAAAGCAGCGGGTCACACAATCAACCGTATTGATGCATCAAACAACCAAACAACCTGGCAACCAATCTTCGACAAAGTGATCGAAAACTACTTGTCGGACTTGGAATCGAAAGGCCTAGCCGCACGTGATGTTTACAAGCGAGCAATGGAACTGTCGCAAGACTGTAGTAACTAACCGCTGCCTTTCAGCCTGAATTAAGGGAATGAGACTATGAAAACACTCATCAACCTAGTCAATCGCGCGGCACATATCGCTCACTTGGGCGCAGGTTTTATCTTAGTGTCGATGATGTTCATCACGCTTGCTGACGTTATCACTCGTGCGGTTTTTAATTTTACGGACGGTAGCATTGACCTGACGTTTGTCGGTGGCATAGAGCTGATTAAGTTTGGTTTGCTGTTTGCCATTTTGCTGACTATGCCTCACTCGGTAGCCAAATCTCAGGTCATTGTTGACCTGTTTACCGAGAAAATGAATCATCGTGTGAAGATATATCTTGAAGCCTTCTACAACCTAGGTTTTGCACTACTGGGCGCGGGTATGTCAGTGCGCTTCTTTGACGCGATTGAATCAGCCGCGCTTACCGGAGAAACCACTCAGGACTTACAAATCCCGCTGGAATATATCTATATGGGAGTCGTTGTCGCCACAGCGCTACTTGCAATCCGCGCATTGATCATCGCCGGTGAGCTTATTTTTCACTGCCATACCCCAGCGACAAAAAATGGCGGTAATGAACCAGCAAAGTCGAGCGACAAAAAAAGTAACGTGCAACAACGAAACAAAGAGGAGTTAGTCTAATGGATGCTTCAACGATTGGTCTAATTTGTATTGCGTTAATGTTGGTAATGATGGCATTCAGGGCTCCTATTGCGTTATCCATGGCGGTAACCGGGTTTGTTGGGTTCGGATCTATTGTTGCTTTTCCTTCTGCAATGGCGATTTTGGACAGCGGCCCGTTTGAAACCCTGTCTAACTACAGCTTTAGCCCGATACCTATGTTTATCCTCATGGGTGTCTTTGCCTCTAAAGCGCAGATGTCTCAAGAGCTGTTTCATGGTGCGAGAACACTATTTGGTCGCTGGCGCGGCGGTATGGCACTGGCAGCAGTAACCTCTTGTGGTGTTTTCTCGGCTATCTCTGGCTCTTCTCTGGCGACCGCAGCAAGTATGTCTCGCGTTGCTCTGCCAGAAATGGAAAAGAATGGCTACGCGATGTCATTGGCAACCGGTACGCTTGCGGCAGGTGGTACTCTAGGCATCATGATCCCACCGTCTATCGCGCTTCTGCTTTACGCCTTGATCACAGAGCAGTCTGTGGGTGACATGTTCATCGCTGGTCTAATCCCTGGGTTACTTGGCCTGTTCTTATACTGTGCGACTATTGCTATCACAGTTTGGCTAAAACCAGAGCTAGCAACGCCAGGTGAACAAACGTCATTTGCAGAGAAGATCAAAGGGCTTAAAGGCTTAGTTCCTTTCACCGGCATCTTCGCTTTCATCATCTGCGGTATCTACTTTGGCCTGTTTACACCAACCGAAGCAGCAGCTATTGGCGCGGCAGGTACATTAGTCATCGCCTTGTTCCGAGGAATGAAATGGAAACAATTCGTTGAAGCGGTAGAGGAAACACTGGCTCTCTCGTCCATGATCTTCTTCATGATCATTGGTGCAGAAATTTTTGGCTACTTCCTTTCAGTTTCAAGAATCTCTTACACCTTGGTGGAAGTGGTCGATAGCCTGCAGCTTTCTCCTTACATGGTTCTGTTTGCGGTGCTGTTGCTGTTCATCCTATTAGGTTGTGTCATGGACAGTATTGCGATGTTGCTACTGACAGTGCCGGTGGTTTACCCACTCATCGAAGCGGCAGGCTTTGACCCAATCTGGTTCGGTATCGTTGCGGTAATTACCGTAGAACTGGGGCTGATTACTCCGCCAGTAGGGATGAACGTATTTGTCATCAAGTCGTTAGCACCGGATGTATCCATAAAGGACATGTACAAAGGCGTGTTCCCATTCGTTATGTCAGACGTCGCTCGCCTGCTATTAATCATTGGCTTCCCATCACTCGCCCTGGGACTTCTATAATAATTCCTATAACCCTCGCCACAAGGACTGTGGTGAGGGCTTTATCCCCTACTCAACTTTCCGGAGAATCTAATGAAAATCTTTAGATCAGGTATTTGTGTACCTGCGATAACTTGTGCCCTAGGTTTACTGTTATCCGTCAGTGCATCAGCCAAAACCGATGTCATCTTATTAGGAACGGGCACGCCAGTCCCTGATGCTGACCGCTCTGGCCCATCAACCGCCGTAGTGTATAACGATACGGCATTTATCTTTGATGCGGGTGGCGGCATGGTTCAAAAAGCCATTGAAGCAGCACAAAAGAAAGGCATCAAAGCCCTATACCCAACCAACATCAAACACGTTTTCATCACACACCTTCACAGTGACCATATTCTGGACATCTCGGAATTAGCAGCAACCTATTGGTGGCGACGTGACGACAAAGTATCGCTTTATGGCCCAGTTGGTACGGAAAAATTTGTAACGGGCTACTATGACATGTTGTCGGTTGATATTGGTTTACGCACAAGTGGTAAGCAGCCGTTAAAAGATCCAACCAACTACCAGATGAACGTGACCGAATACACCGAAAGCAACACCGTTTATGATAAAGATGGTGTTAAAGTCGAGGCATTTACCGTTCCTCATGGTGATATCCGTCCTGCCTTTGGCTACAAAGTGACAACGCCAGACAAGGTTGTGGTTATCAGTGGCGATACCGCCTACTCAGACAAGATGATCGAAATCGCGAAAGGCGCTGATGTCTTGGTTCATGAAGTGATCAGTGAACAAGGGCTGTCGAAGCTTTCTGAATTTTGGCAAAAATACCACTCAACAAGCCACACCAGAACCAGTGAGCTAGCAAAGATTGCCTCTGAAGCAAAACCTAAATTGCTGGTGCTTAGCCACATTCTCCATTACAGCGCGCCTATCGAATCCGTATTGGAAGAAATTCAGGCGAGCTACGACGGAGAAGTCGTGCTCGGCAATGATCTGGACATTTTTTAATCCAAGCGTTTTTTAATATTCCGTGTCAAACGGGTTGAGTTGTCTGAAAGATGTCGGGCTCAACCCAGATTTATTCTTAAAGAAGCGAGAGAAATACGCAGGGTCTTCAAATCCCAGATTGTAGGCAATTTGGTCAACATGCAATTGGGTATACAGAAGGCTGCGCTTCGCTTCCACAAACAGTCGCTCTGCAATAATCGATTTTGCCGCCACCCCTTTTGATTTGCGACATACGCGATTTAACGTCGAAACAGACGTTTGCAGCTCTTGCGCATATTGAGCGACAGTCCAATGACGACGATAGTTATTCTCGAGTAGTTTTTGGAATTGATAGTAGTGACTATTTATTGAGCTACCAACGTTAGTCTCTTCGTCTTGTTGCTTTATTGCTCGGAATAAAGTCAATAAGATCATCTTTGCTAACCATTCAGAAGCTTGTCTCATTCCCACATCGTGTGCATTCAGTTCAGATGACAATAAATTACAATAATCATGCAGTTGAGTAAGAACCTTATCCTCCGTTGAAAATGAGAGCACTCTTGGTTTATCCAGCACGGTCTCAAATACACTCTCAGCGTACGATAACGCCGAATGTTGAATCATCGGTTCCGCGATACTGACAACATATCCCTCCGTATTCGGTGAAAAAACAAAGCCATGAACCACCCCAGTAGGAATTGCTATCACGCTGGCATTGTTAACATGTATCTTTTTATTATCTAAAGAAATTTCCGCATTTCCACTATCCAAAACTAAGATTTGGAATAGCTTTCCATGTCGATGTGGCTTAATACGCCACCCTCTGGTTTCGCTGCGAGCAGCAATGGTCTCCACGTGAACAAACTCGGAATTATTGCTGTCACTCTCTTCTCCATATAAGAAGAACCTTGGCACATCAGATATCGAACTCATCACTTACCCAACCGATAAAAAATTTCCATATATGACTTAAAAGTACAAGAAATTGCCCTGTATGTGAATGGAGAGAATCACACTTTATTAACAAAATAGAAACACAAGGAATCAAACAAGCGGAGTGCTTAAAATGGAAGTTATCAAAACACAAGTTGCAATTATTGGCTCTGGCCCTTCAGGTCTTTTACTTGGTCAACTGCTTGCGAAACAGGGCATCGATAATGTCATCGTAGAACGTTCAACTGCTGATCATGTCCTGTCCAGAATACGTGCCGGCATCCTTGAGCAAGGTTTTGTAGACCTCATCAAAGAAGCAGGCTGTAACGCTCGTATGGATAAAGAAGGACACATCCATGACGGCTTTCAAATCAGTGTCGACGGCGAAAGTACAAGAATAGATCTCAAAGAACGCACTGGTGGCAAGGTCGTGACTTGTTACGGACAAACCGAAATCACCCGCGATTTAATGGAAGCGAGAAGTGCTGCCGGTCTACCAAGCTTTTATGATGCACCCGTTACCGAAATAGTCGCGCCTGACTCTACTTCCCCTGCGGTCAGATTCGAGCACGAAGGTACCCTTTACGAGTTGCAATGTGATTTTATTGCCGGTTGTGATGGTTTCCATGGTGTATCACGACCAACGATTCCAGATACCATCCGTAAAGAATATGAGCGAGTCTACCCATTCGGCTGGCTTGGGCTGCTAAGCGATACCCCACCAGTTGATGACGAATTGATTTACTGCAAACACCCACGAGGCTTTGCTTTAGCCAGCCAACGTTCATCCACTCGTTCACGCTATTACTTACAGGTTCCCGCAACGGATAAAGTTGAAGATTGGAGCGACGATAAGTTTTGGGACGAACTGAAAAAACGCTTACCAGCTGAAGCGAGCAAAAACTTACAAACCGGTCCTAGTATCGAAAAAAGTATCGCGCCACTGCGTTCATTTGTGTGTGAACCGATGCAATACGGTCGATTGTTTCTAGTGGGTGACTCTGCACACATTGTACCGCCGACCGGTGCCAAAGGGCTTAACCTGGCTGCCTCTGACGTGGCGACGTTGTACAAGATCATGACCCAAGTGTACAAAAATGACGACATGGAGTGCATCAAACAATATTCGGATATCTGCTTACGCCGAGTATGGCATGGCGAACGTTTTTCATGGTGGATGACCAACATGCTGCACGACTTTGACGAACTCAGCGTGAACAACACGGATGGCGCTATATTCAGTCACCTCATGACCTCTGAACTGGATTACTGCCTACATAGCGAATCAGGTAAAACGATGATTGCCGAGCAATACGTAGGCTTACCGTACGAAGATCCAAAGCCGACGAAATAATACCCTCTGACATGTAACAACCTCCCCCAAATAAGGATACCTAGGTATCCTTATTTTCAGCTCGCCTCAGGCTAATAAAGTTTTGCCCCATTGTGTGCTGGACCATTATCTACGACTTTTCTTCGTGCCCCATAGTTGCCCTACTAAATCTAATCGTGCCAAAAGGTAAAACTTGCCTTCACTTTCTAATCCCAAAAACGCCCCGAACAGTGTTGCCAACAACAGAAAGATGGGAAAAGGGGAAGTTCTTTGTTTCGATAAGCATGAGATACAGATCAGTTCCTTGGGTAGAGAGAATGTGGGTGAGTAGATGGAACATTGTCTGAAAAAAGATGAGAGTTTTGTTAGTTAAATCTGCTGGTTAACACAATCCCTGAGCCAAGAGTGTGGTATAGGTAGGAGTATCGCATTAAGAGATTAGGTGAAGTATTTATGAGTGAAATTGACTTTTACGCTCAGGCGCAAAAGTACTATCAAAAGTATCCTGTAATCATCCTCGGTAGCGGCGCATCTGCTGCGTTTGGCTTATCTGGTATGGGAGAGCTGTCAAAACATTTAGTTAGTACAGTTGAAACTGGTGGGCTTGAAGGGGCGGAGCTTGAAGTTTGGGAAAGATTTAAAGCGTTGCTGGAGTCAGGAGTCGACTTAGAATCGGCTTTACATGAGGTTCGATTATCTGAAAACTTAACAGATGCAGTAGTTAGTGCCACATGGGAGTTACTTAATACACAAGATATAGAGGTATTTAAATCTTCTCTTTTGGGAACGGATGAGTTTCCTTTAGCAACCTTGATTAAAGGCCTGTTTCGTTCGGTTGCTGGTCAAATTAATATTGTGACAACCAATTATGATCGTATTGCTGAATATGCAGCTGAGCAAGCAGGGGTTCATCATTACACTGGATTTACGCACGGCTATCGAAGGTTACAGGCTCCACCTCAATCACTTCGAGCTGATAGAGTAGTCAATATTTTAAAGGTGCATGGCAGTCTAGACTGGTTCACAAGTCCTCTTGGTGATGTGATTGGTTTAAATCAAGTTGAAACTATTCCTGAAGGACATAAACCTCAGATTGTAACGCCAGGTATAGCCAAATACATGACAACATATCATGAACCATTTAGAACTATTATTCAGATGGCAGATAGTGCGATTAGAAATAGCGACTCTTATCTTTGTGTTGGCTTCGGTTTTAACGATGAACACATTCAAGAAAAGTTAGTAGAAAAATGTATCCGTGATGGAGGATGCATAACTCTTGTCACTTGGGGATTGAGTGATACTGCTAGAGATTTTCTTTTATCAGGAAGAGCCAATAACTTCTTGGCTATTGAACGAGGGGCACACGATAACCAATCAATAATTTACAGTTCAGAAACTGACACTCCTATTACCGTAGATGGTGATTTTTGGAGTCTATCTGGTTATTTGGAATTAGTTATCTAGGGGGGAAATGGAATTGCCATTATTTACTTACAGTGATGAACAAGCGCTTGGTAAAGTCGCTTCGGTTGACACTGCGACCGTTATTGTTGAAGTTGAAGATAGAGAATTATTGAAGCGCTTGCAGGTAAACAGGCTAGCTGTGCTACAAAGTGCTAAACCGGGACAGCACTTGATAGGGTTAATCTCTCAAGTTACTCGTAAAAAGTTATTCGATCTTGAAGAAGGTAATGAGGAAGAGACGAATGAGCAAAACCTTTGTAAGGTAGCTTTAATAGGTACCATGCTTGATCGAGATGGATCACGTCGAGACGTCTTTAGAAGAACGTTAGAAAGTGTTCCTGAAATAGATGCTAATTGCTTTGCTTTAGAGGGAGAAGAACTTACTGCTTTTATGAGAGTGTTATCTAATGCTGCTGCTGAGGGTAACTCTCTTACGTTGGGCAAGTATACCTTAGATGACAATGCTATTGCGTATCTAAACGGCAATAAGTTTTTCCAACGACATGCATTTATTGGTGGAAGTACTGGCTCGGGTAAGTCATGGACTACTGCAAAAATTATCGAGCAGATGGCTAACTTAGCGTCATCCAACGCAATTGTATTTGATCTCCACGGAGAATATTCACCTTTGCAGCATGAAGGCTTGAAGCATTATAAAGTTGCGGGGCCTGGGGAAATTGAAGCAGGAAAAACAATTGTGGATGGGGCTATCTACTTGCCTTATTGGCTCTTGTCTTATGAAGCTCTTGTATCACTATTTGTTGACCGCTCTGATCAAAACGCACCTAATCAGGCCATGATCATGTCACGGGAAGTCAATGCCGCCAAACAGCAATACTTAGTTGCTGGAGGGTATACTGATATTCTAAATAGCTTTACTGTAGATAGCCCAGTCCCTTTCGATATTGATGTACTGCTAAATCGGCTGAACGAAATAAACTCGGAGATGGTTCCTGGAGCTGCTGGGAAGACTAAACAAGGAGAGTTTTATGGGAAACTTTCTAGGCTTATCGCGAGGCTCGAAAACAAAGTCACAGATAGAAGACTAGGCTTTCTATTTCAAGGTGGTACAGAAACATTGGAATTTGATTGGCTTGGTCAACTCACGGACGCTTTGTTGGGAAGTACTCAAGAAAATGGACAAGGTGGCATAAAAATTATCAATTTCTCTGAGGTTCCTTCTGATATATTGCCATTGATTGTTTCTATGGTTGCTCGGTTAGCTTTTTCTATTCAGCAGTGGACTTCAAGTGAGGAGCGACATCCCGTCGCTTTGCTTTGTGATGAGGCTCATCTATACATTCCACAACGGAATACCGCTGGTGCAGCTGATGATATTTCTATAGAGATTTTCGAGCGAATTGCTAAAGAAGGTCGAAAATATGGAGTCAGCTTAGTAGTTATCAGCCAGCGACCTTCAGAAGTAAATAAGACAATGCTGAGTCAGTGTAGTAACTTCGTATCAATGCGCCTCACTAATGCAGATGATCAGGCAGTTGTGAAAAGGTTGCTACCTGATAGCCTCGGAGGGTTTAGTGATGTCCTACCTACATTGGATACTGGTGAAGCTCTGGTCGTTGGTGACGCCAGTTTATTACCGAGCCGTATCAGAATTGATGAACCAATCCACAAACCAAATAGTGGTACAGTCGATTTTTGGGATGAGTGGCAACAACAGGCCATTAATGGTCGTATAGCCAAGGCGATACAAAACTGGCGAAAACAAAACATTCAATGATACTGAGAGGGAGTTTCTCCCTCTTTTTTGAACAGATAATATGCTTAGGTCTTGCCTTATGCCTGTCGTTGTTTGTAGTGGATTAGGACATTTGGCTAATTACACGTCGGCTGGGCGCATACTTGCAATATTTGAAGTAATCCGAACAATTAGAGTGCCCCAAAGGTCGTAACTCAGAATTGTCCAATTGTGAGTTTCAAAAAAGAGATAAGCAAAAATCGAACTAAGTTAATGGCCGCCAGTCGAAAAAAGCGGCCCATCTGGACCGCTTAACAAGGAGAGAATGAACAAGTCTTTTAACGACTATTTTGACTCGATTAACATCGTACCGGAGCCAGTATTTGAGATCGGTGCGTGGTAGCTGCTTTGTAGCACATTCAGCTCACCTTGCAGTGTTCCGCGCATGCCAAGCCACATGTTTAGTTCAGGGCCTTGAGCACCACCCTCTTTGATAAGATCAAGGACAGAAAGTTTAGTCAGGCACTCAGGCTCTGCAACTAACTTATCCATACAGTAAAGATCGAACTCTTTATTGATAAACCCTGCTCGCTCGCCGTCCAACTGGTGTGAAAGACCGCCAGTGCCAAGTACAACCACTTTCAAGTCTTGATCGAAGCTTTCAACTGCCGCAGCAATCTGTTTACCCAGGTCGTAACAACGCTTTGGAGAAGGCATTGGATGCTGCTCACAGTTGATACAAACCGGAATAACCTGAACATTGTCGTACGAGTAATTTGGCCATAAAAGCTGCATAGGAACCGTCAGACCGTGGTCGACTTTCATTTCCTGACAAATCGTGATGTCGAATTCATTTTCAACCAAGTGGTTAGAAATATGCCACGCCAAGTCTGGAGACCCCTTCACATCTGGAATCGTTTGAATGCCCCAACCTTCGTCGGCGTTTTCATAACGGTCTGCCACGCCAATCGCGAACGTTGGCTTTTTGTCGATAAAGAATTCAAGACCATGGTCGTTGTAAAACAGAATCGCAACGTCTGGTTTCTCTTCCCCTAACCATTTAAGAATCGGAGGATAAGCATCAAACAACGGCTTCCAGTACGGTTCCTGCTGTTGATTGTTTTCTATCGCTTTGCCGATAGCAGGGATATGTGAAGTACCGATACCACCTATAATTTTTGCCATGATTATTTCCCCGCGTCGACTAACATTTGCTTAAATTCTTCAACCGTTTTGCCGGTTTGAATCGCACCAATATCTTGCATATTCAGACCAAGCATTCCAGCAAACTTAGCCAAATAGTAAATACTTCCACCTAACTTCAGTAAGCCAAGCACATCACGATTTTGAATCGCGACTTTCTGCTCTTCCGTCAGACCAAACTTATCGCAATAAGCCATTTCATCACGCTGAAACTCTTCGCGAGCCGCAGCCGTGTTGAGAGAAAAGCACATCTTATTCAGACCATAACCTTTACGAGCCATTTCACCGTCAAACAGAACGGTGCCTTCAATTGAGGACTTGTTATCAAGATAAGACATTTTAAACTTCCTCCGGCCAGTACAGTTTCATCGGGTTAGTCACAAGCAGAGCTTGTTGCAACTCTTCCGATGGTGCGATTTTTGGAATCACATCAACAAGATGACCATCATCTGGTGTGTGTGATTTCATGTTTGGGTGCGGCCAGTCAGTACCCCACAACACACGCTCAGGGAAGCGCTCAACGAGCTCACGAGCGAAAGGAACTACGTCTGAATAGTCTGGTGGAGTAAGTGTCAAACGCTCTGGACAGCTCACTTTCGTCCAGATCTGCGGGTTACTCTCCATCATGTTAATGAACTTCTCGAACTCTTCGCTGTAGACGCCTTTAGAAACATCAGGACGACCCATGTGGTCGATGACAACAGTCATATCAAGTTCATTCAGGAATGGCGCAACTTCATCTATATCCTGAGCTTCAAAGTAGACAACAACATGCCAGCCCAGTGGGCGAATTTTTTCTGCAATCTGCTTTAACGTTTCTTTTGGCGCGGTATCAACAAGACGTTTCACAAAGTTAAAACGCACACCACGAACGCCGGCTTTATCCATCAGTTGCAGCTCTTCGTCAGTGACGGTTTCATCGACAAAGGCAATGCCGCGAGCTAAATCACCAGCGGTGTTGAGCGCATCTACCAAAGCAGCGTTGTCTGTGCCATGGCAAGACGCCTGAACAATAACGTTGCGGCTGAAGCCGAGGTAATCTCTTAGTGCGAATAACTGCTCTTTAGAGGCATCACACGGCGTGTACTTACGTTTTGGCGAGTAAGGGAATTTACTTGCTGGGCCAAATACGTGGCAATGGCTATCCACAGCACCTTCCGGCACCTTAAACTCGGGTTTGCTTGGATTAGGGTGAAAAGGTAGATAATCCTTGTCCATGGTCAGTCCTTATATTCTATCTATTTGTATACACGATTCCGTCAAACAACTTACGGGCGGTACGCAAAATTGCTGCAGCTTGGACTTGGTTGTCTTTTACATCCAACACTACGCTCATTTTGCCTATCGGGTGTTCAACGTCTACCGCTAAAGTTTCACTTTGCTCGATTGATGCCAATTTTTGTGCCGGCGAACCATCCAAAATGCACGCACTCGCAACACTTACGGCTCCCAGTACGCCTATAGATGCATGGCAGCGGTGAGGGATAAAGGTACGAGTTGAGATAGCTCCGCCGTACTGGGCTTTGCTAACCAATGACATTTTAGGTACCGATAATTGGGAAACATCACCCAGGTTCATTAACGGTCCAGCTTGTAGCCGTATTGATTCCAGCTTTTGTTTTAGTGCCGCGTTATTGTCGAGTTGATCTCGGCTTTCATCGCCCGAAATACCGAGATCTTCCGCATTGATGATGACAACAGGCATGCCGTTATCAATTAACGTTACTTCAACACCGTCAATCACATCAACGACATTGCCGCTCGGCAGCAGTGCGCCACAAGTTGAACCGGCAGTATCTTCGAACGTAACCGCAATCGGTGCTGCGCTACCTGGAACGCCATCGATTTCACAGTCACCTTCGTAGGTCACTTGTCGATTGGGCGTATTCACGGTGACCGTCACGATTTGATCGGTGTTCTCCATGTAGATTCTTACTGTCGTTTGCTTTTCTTGGGCTTCCACGATACCTCGCTCTATCGCAAATGGAGCTACACCCGCTAAGATATTGCCACAATTTTGCTTAGTGCTGATCAATGGTTGATCCACAAACACTTGTAAGAAAAGATAATCTACATCCACACCATCTCTTTCAGATGGCGCAACGATCGCAACTTTAGAAGTCAGGGGATCGGCACCGCCAATCCCATCAATTTGACGCTCGTCAGGTGAGCCCATTGCCGCGAGAAGAAAGCTTTCCAGACAAGACTGGTCTGAAGGCAGGTCACTTTTAACAAAGTATGCGCCTTTTGAAGTACCCGCTCTCATCCACATACAAGGGGCTTGGTTAGACATATTTGAGCCCTTTTTCTGCTAAACGCTCACGCATATTATAGATGTCCAGGCCAAGTTCGCCGTTAGCTAAGCGAACACGTTTCGCCTCTTCTCTCTCGATGCGATCCAGTGCGGCTACAAGTACTTGTTTTGCTTCGTCGCGACGAACAACCACAACACCGTCTTCATCAGCGACCATAACATCACCCGGGTAGACGATTTCTTCTGCGCATGTCATTGGAACGTTCACAGAACCCAATGTTTCTTTAATGGTGCCTTCGCTGAAGATGGCTTTTGACCAAACCGGGAAGTTCATTTCACGCAAATCTCGCGTATCGCGTACGCCGCCTTCGATGATCAAGCCAACAACACCACGCGCTTGGGCTGACGTAGCAAGCAAGTCACCAAAGAAACCGTGGTTAGAAGGCGAAGTTGGCGCAAAGACTAGGAAATCACCGTCCTGAGCTTGTTCAATTGCCACGTGCATCATCCAGTTGTCACCAGCCGCACCAGAAATGGTCAGTGCCGAGCCAGCCACTGCATCACATTGGAAAATAGGACGCATGTAGTGAGCCAGCAGGCCGCGACGACCTTGAGCTTCATGGATAGTAGCAACGCCACATTTGCGCAGACCTTCAATCACGTCTTTGTCTGCACGTTGAATATTCTGAACTACAACATTGTTTTGCATAATATTAATCCTTATGCCTTCAGACGGCTGAATACACGACGAGCGTTGCCTTCAAAAATGAGTGCTTTCTCTTCGTCGTTGACCTTATCGCTTGCGTCGATGTAACGCTTGGTATCATCAAAATAGTGACCAGTTTCTGGGTCGACACCACGTACTGCACCAATCATCTCAGACGCAAACAGAATGTTTTCCGCAGGAAGAATGTCTAGTAGCAGGTCAATGCCTTTCTGGTGGTATACACAAGTATCGAAGTAGATATTCTTCAAAACTGACTCTTCTAATGGTGGAAGACCCATGTCTTGTGCAATACCGCGGAAACGTCCCCAGTGATAAGGCACTGCGCCACCACCATGAGGAATAATGATTTTCAGCTCAGGGAAATCTTTAAATACATCCGACATCAGAAGCTGTTGGAATGCCGTGGTATCCGCACCCAGGTAATGTGAAGAGGTGGTGTGGAAGCAAGAGTTACACGCCGCAGATACGTGAATCATCGCCGGAACGTCTAGCTCAACCATTTTTTCGTAAAGTGGGTAGAACGCTCGATCACCCAAAGACGCATCTTTCCAGAAGCCGCCCGTAGTATCCGGGTTTAGGTTACAGCCGATGAAGTCCATTTCTTCGACACAACGAACCAATTCAGGTACCGATTTAGAAGGCGTCACACCCGGCGACTGAGGAAGTTGAGCAACAGGGGCGAAGTTGTTAGGAAATAGGTCACACACACGGCGAATCAAATCATTCTGATGTTCTGTCCAAAAACGGCTGGTGTGCTCGTTTCCAATGTGGTGTCCCATCCAACTTGCGCGAGGAGAGAAGATAGTCAAATCGGTTCCGCGCTCTTTTTGCAGACGAAGCTGGTTGTTTTCAATACTTTCGCGAATCTCATCGTCAGAAATACTGATAGTACCTTTGTCTCCAACGTATTTTGGATCTTTTGCTACCGCTGCTTTTTGGCTTTCTCGGTAATCACCGACTTGCGGTGGTGTAGTGGTATAGTGGCCGTGGCAATCGATTATCATCTCATCAATTCCTTCTGTTGTTTTGTTTTTATACTCAAATAACCTCGAGATGCTTAGTTCTGTGAAAATGTCTTGGCTGATAAATTCAACCACGACTTGAATCCTGCATCTGGAATTCACTTGTGTATAACTACTATAACGACGGAGATAACAACTCGACTATTTCAATTTATTTTTACGGTATAAGTTTTTGAGATAGATGCCTTACTTTTATTGTTAACAAATCGACTTAAAAGCCAATAAATACAAGCATTCAACAAAAATGAATAGGTGTTAGAAAAATATAATTATCATTGGAAAAATGACGTGTGGTAGCCTTATCCTGTCATTAATAGATGGAGTACTTACTATGCAATGCCGTTTATTTGGAAAAAATATAACTCGGTCAAAATCCCCATATTTTCACAACGAGCTTGCCAAGCATTTAAATATTAACTTTAGCTATCAATTAAATAGTATTGATAGCGGGGATATTGAGGAGTTCAAGTCTCAAGCAACGGCGTTGTTCGCTTCTGAAATTCAGTCGGCAAATGTCACTTATCCATTTAAAGAAATCGCCATTGAAATAGCGAGTAAACTCGACAAATCGGCGCAACGCGTTCAGGCAGCAAACACATTAGTGAAAAAAGGCGATGAAATTATCGCTTATAACACTGACTACTCAGGATTCATTCAGGCTTACCGAAATTCACGTGAGCAGACACCAGGTCGAGTTGTGCTAGTTGGATGTGGTGGTGTTGGTAAAGCCGTTGCGATGTCATTGGTTGATCTAGGTGCATCAGAGCTGATTTTGTTTGATATGGATGAGAAAAAAGCCCAGGCACTTGCTAATCAACTGTCTGACGAAGACTTACAGGTGACAACGGCAAATAGCGAATCACTTGAGTCTTACGTCAAGCTGGCCAATGGTCTGGTAAACTGCACTCCAGTCGGTCACTACTCGATGCCGGGCACCCCTATTCCAGAAAGCTGGATTGGCTCGCAAGAGTGGGTTTTCGATGCCGTATATACGCCCGTCGACACTCAATTCCTTCTAGCGGCAAAAGAGAAAAACGTCTCTATTATCAGTGGCTTTGAGCTATTTTTCCATCAAGCGACTGACGCATTTTCTCTCTTTACTAATACCAAACCAAGCCCTGCCGAGTTAGCAGAATTCCGTGAATCACATTTCACTCAGCTGTGTTAAGTTAAGGTTCTCATTATGCCTAAGTTACTGTTATTAAACGGCCCAAACCTTAATCTGTTGGGCTCTCGTGAACCTGAGAAGTACGGTCATGAAACACTAGCGGATGTAGAAGTCCGTTGTCAAAAACTCGCATCAGAATTCGGCTATGACGTCGAATGTCTGCAAAGCAATATTGAAGGTGAGTTAATTAATGCCATCCACAAAGCTGGGGCTGAATACAAAACTGGTGAACTCGCTGGCGTTGTTTTCAACCCAGGCGCTTACACGCATACCTCAATCGCCCTTCACGATGCGATCGCAGGTGTTGGCGTTCCTGTCGTTGAAGTACACATTACCAACGTACACGCGCGCGAATCGTTCCGTCATCACTCTTATATTTCTCCGGTGGCTGCTGGTACCATTATTGGTATGGGCACAAGGGGCTACCAATTGGCGATTAACTATTTGCTAGAAAAATAACATAAGAGAAATAACGCCCCGACGTTATTTCAAAGATTAGACAAATAAAAAAATAGGTGCTTCGATGAAGCACCTATTTTTTATTCTGATTTTTATTTCTAATGTTTAATCATGGTAAGACTGGGATGCTAAGCGAATAAACGCATTGGTTTCGCCATATTTTTTATAGTTTCCAACTCGCTGTAACACTTCAAAGAACAGTCCATTGACTTCTTTTGTGTAGAAATGCAAGAAGCTACCTGTGTCATCCTCTGTGTATAGGATGTTGTTTTCTTTAAGTTTTGCAATAAACTCGTCACTTAAATCAAACTGAGCTTGAATGTCTAAATAGTAGTTGTTTGGTATCTTCAACTGATAAATTGGCGACAGATCTTTTACTGCCGCGAAAATATCATGACATTGGATGGCAATCTGGTTAATGCTCGCCCCATTTGACGCATTTAAAAAACGCTGAGCAGAGGTCTGCTTCGCACTCGTACTGTTTAACGCAAACTTAATCTTACCGTTTGGACTGGTAATCGTACGGCTGGTGATCAGGCCGTTGATATCTGGTAAGTCGTAGCTCTCTTCCGGAACAAAGCCAAAAATTGATTTGTAGAAGAACAAGTTAGACAACAAGGTTTCAGGTGACACCACCTGCCCCATATGGTCGATACGGATTAGGTTGTCATTATAGGCAGCACCATCCGTCAGCGGTTCAAAATCGACGTCATAGAACTTCTCTGCGTGGTTTTGATCAAGCAGATGGATAAGCAGATTACTTGAGCTTTTAAGCGTCGGGATATCCAGTTCATTCTCTTGGCGCGCCTGATAAATCGTCGGGCTATTGTAACGCTTTGCCAGTTCAACTAAGCGGTTTGCGTCCTTCGCTAATACACCCAGCGCACAGACCGATTCACCATGCCCTTCTAAGTAACTACTCGCATTACTATTTTTCTCATAGTTGAATACGAAGTTGATATCACCAAGTTGGTAAAGGTCAACATTTTTGCTTTTATGACAATGGGTTTTCTTAAAGCCGAGCGATTCGATGATGTCAGTAAACGGATTATTTTCACGTTCTTTTACCGCAAATTCCACAAAACTTATATCACTCACTTCAGGCGCTTCGAACGTGTCACTACTCTGGTCTTCAAGCCATTTCAATGAACGTACACCATCAATCGCTTTTTCAATTGGAGACGAAGAGCGGAACTCATCATTAAACACTTCATGTGACAAGTAATCGTCGTAACCTTTGTCTTTAAGCGCTTGAACAAACTCAATAATAGGAAAATCACCCTGACCAGGGAAGCAGCGATAATGGCGGCTGTACTGCAGAATGTCCATTTGCATCTTAGGCGCATCAGCCAACTGAACCAGGCCAATTTTTTCAACTGGAATGTCGTTCTTTAACGTGTCCAGCGTGTTACCACGGGCGAACATATGGAATGTATCAAGTACGATACCCAAGTTTGGGTGATCCACTCGCTTAACGATATCCCAGGCGTCGTCGTAGTCTGCGATATGACGGCCCCAAGCAAGCGCTTCATAGCTTAATTTCATGTCTTCACGTTTAGCCAGTTCTGCCAACGCATGCAGATCCGCAGCGCACTGATTTCTGTCTGGGGAAGCCAGCGGGTGAACGCTACTGCACATCATTAAACGATCAGTACCGAGCTGATGGGCGAGGTCGATCTTACGCTCCATCATCTTGTATTTTTTATCGCGTAACTCAGGTGGTAGCCCTTCCATATCGCGAAACGGTTGCAGCACTAAAATCTCTAACCCCAGACTATCAGCGATACGTTTTACATCGCGAGCGGTGCCTCGGTATTGGGTCAAATCATTCTCGAAAATTTCGATTGCGTGGAAACCCGCCTTAGCCGCAGCATGCATTTTTTGCTCAAGCGTACCGGATAAACAAACGGTGGCAATTGAATACTTCATAAATTAACTCCTAGCCAATCAAAGGCTGATATCTCGTATAGGGAGGCGTTAAGCATGGCGTTGACAGGTGCCAGACACTCACCTCACTATGAATTAAACATTGCAACAACAATGGACAGAGAAATTCCGGAAGCCAGCGTTGTTGTTACAAGCGTGTTTACACAAAATTTTTGTTGATGATAAATAGCACCCAATATTGGGTAGATGGTTAACATCGGCGCTGCAGCAAATATAATCAGTACTGGTTTAAGCGCTTCATCGACTGGAAATATGGTCAACAATCCAATCGCAACCATCGGAAAAATAATGAGTTTATTAACGGCAACCAAAGCGGTGCGTCTTTTTTCTTCAAGCTTGAATGACTGGCCTAATGCACCACCGATAGCAAACAATGCCAATGCGACAGCTGTATTAGAAAACCAATCGGCACTTTTCATAACAAACTCAGGCAAAGTTATATTTAATAAATTTATACCTAGTGCAATAGCGATAGAAATTATTATTGGATTACTGCTAATACGTTTCGCGATTGATTTCATTTGATCGAACGTATTAGTTTTAACGCTATGGCTAATTTCCAGAAATAACAAACAAAGTGGAATAAATAAAAGATTCTCCACCAAAACGCACATTAAAAAGGCTTCAATAAATTGGCCATCAAATAGTGACAAAACAATTGGAAAGGCAACAAATGCACTATTTGGCATACCGCTACCTAATGCATTAATACATGCATCTTTCCAATCAGATTTTAATACTTGTTTACTTATGACCAACGCAAAGCCCATTGAGGCAATACCTGAAATTGCGTATACCAATAAAAAGTTAAGTTCTAATGCATTTTTAATATCCAGTTGCGACAAATTAATCAATATGACAGCAGGCAACGAGAAATATAAAACTAACTTACCTATATCCGCATGAAAACTTTGAGAGAAAAAGCGAATTTTTGTCGTATAAAAACCTGCCGCCACTATCATCGCGAGCGGCAGGAGAACGTCCATCACAGCCATATTGAGTACTTGTTAGTAGCCAAACATTTTTGGTAAGAACAGCACGCTTTGAGGCACGAAGGTAATAAAAAACAGCACGACAACTTCGAGCAAAAACAGCGGTGCTATTTGTTTTGATATAGCCGCAACACCCACTTTAGAAATGGTATTGGCAACGAACAGACAAATACCAAGTGGTGGCGTAATCAAGCCGATCATCAGGTTAAAAATAACCACAATCCCGAAGTGAACAGGGTCGATTCCGAAACTCATCGCGATTGGATGGAAGATTGGAATCAAGATAAGCATTGCCGCAATCCCTTCAAGGAATAGACCAACCACCAGCAATATCAGGTTAACCATAATCAGGAACATAACCGGGTCACTGATCGTGCTGATGATTTGCGCACTGATGTACTGAGGTACACGTGAGAAAGTCAGCAGCCAGTTAGCAACGGAAATGACCGCAATCAAAATCAATACGATAGATGAGTCACGCATTGAGCGAATAAACACTTCCGGTAAGTCACGAATTTTTAGCGTCTTATAGAAGAACATCCCAACGGTCAGTGCGTAAAATGCAGCAAAAGCGGCCGCTTCTGTCGGTGTGACAACGCCTAATAGAATTGAACCAAGAATGAATACCGGCATGGTCAATGGAACAAACGCTTTTACCAATGCTTTACGGCGACTTTGACGGACAACGTTACTGCGAATCTTATGGCGTGTTGCGTAGAAATAAACAAATATCGACAGTGCAATCGCAGATAGAATACCCGGTACAATCCCTGCTAAGAATAGTGCTGGAACCGACACTCCACTTGCGATTAACGCGTAGATAATCACCGGGATACTTGGCGGAATCATTGGGCCGATAACAGATGACGCAGCAGTTAATGCGGACGAAAACTCTTTGCTGTATCCCTCTTTTTCCATTTGAGGAATAAACACACGGCCAAGAGCAGAAGTGTCTGCAACCGCAGAGCCAGAAATACCTGCAAACATCACTGACGACCAGATGTTTACCTGAGCAAGTCCGCCTCGGAAGTGCCCGACTAACGCATTAGCAAAATCGATAATTCGCGTAGTGATACCACTTTTGTTCATTAGCTCACCAGCCAGAACAAACAGAGGCACTGCAAGAATTGAATAGGAATCCAATCCGCTAAAAATGCGTTGAGCAACTAAGCTAATTGAAATTGGCGTACTGGTGACATAAAACGACATCGCCAGAATGATTGTGAATACGAGCGGAACACCGAATATCAGTAAGGTGCCCATCAAAGCTATAGATGGCATAGTAAATCCTTATACATCTCTACGTTTTAGACAGGGTGCACGCCCGGTTAGAGCTGATAGATGAGCGGCTAATCGAAGTGATGCTGCGATAAGTAAGCACACACCACCAACCACTAGTGCTGATTGGAAGTAGTACATACTGATCCCAATACCCGGTGATTCAATGGCACCACGCTTCGCAACAAACAAATAACCTGACCAAATCAATATCAATGCACTCGCAAACACTGCTATGTCAGTAATGACTTCTAATATTTTTTGGAACTTAGCTGACTTCACTGAGCTAAGAACTGAGAATTTAATGTGTAATTCATCGAGGTAACAGATTGCTGTAGCAAACATAACGCCGTAAATCATGGCGTATTTACACAGCTCTTCACCCCATAAAATCGAGGTATTGAAAAAATAACGACTGATGCTGCTAAACAACATCACTACAAAGACTGTTAGCAATGAAGTGCCAGCAAGGATAGCCAGCAGCTTTTTGTATCGCTCTATCATAGCCTTTCTCCACAAAATTCCGTAAAGCCCGTAATGGGCTTTACGGCTTACCTAAAATTATTTAGCAGCGTCTACTGCTTGAAGTGCCTCATCGATCCATTTTGAATCAATCGTCGTTTCTAGCCATTTGATCACAGCAGGCTGAGTTTTCTCGCTGAACTTCTGCTTCTGTTCCGCCGTTAGTGACGTAACTGTCATGCCTTTTTTCGCCAGTAATTCAAGGCCAGCAGCTGAGTTCACTTGTTGGATAGCGCGACTTACCGTACTTGCTACTTTTGCCGAACGGTCAATCAGTTCTCTATCCTCTGCTTTTAAGCCAGTGTAGAAATCGTCGTTGATTAGCAGAAAGTCAGTGCCGTACACATGGCCATCTAGCGTGATGTATTTTTGCAGCTCGTAGAATTTGTTGTTCGCAATAACACCAACAGGGTTTTCCTGACCGTCTACTACGCCAGTCGTCAGTGCAGCCGGAACTTCAGGCCAAGCAATTGGCGTTGGTTCTGCGTCTACCGATTTCAACATTTCGATATAAAGAGGGGTGGTCATCACGCGGATTTTTAACCCATTCAGGTCTTCCGGGCTGCTGATGACTTTCTTAGAGTTGGTGAAATGACGGAAACCAGTTTCTCCGTAAGCAAGGTTACGAAGCCCAGTCTGCTTGAGACAGTGTTCGCCCAGCTTTTTACCGAACTCACCATCCAGAACTTCCCATGCAACCGGAGCTGAAGGGAACAAGTAAGGGATCTCAAGCACACTCGCTTCTTTACACAGCTTGCTGTAAGCCCCAGAAACCATCGTCATTGTTAACATGCCTTCCTGAGCTGACTGTAGTAGCTCAGTCTCACCACCCAATTGGCTAGATGGGTAGACATTGACACTTATACGGCCGCCGGATTCCGCTTCAACAAGATTTTTAAAAACCTGTGTAGCAGCACCTTTTTTAGATGTCGTCCATTCCTGAGAATCAACGTGACCAATAGTGATTTCAATTTCAGATGATGCGGCAGTTCCCGCGTAAGCAAGTGCGAGAGAAAGTGATAATGTTTTTATTGTTCTCATTCTGTGAACCTCCTGTTTCATGGCATTAACAATCTAGCACTCCCCCCAGATGACCTATAATTCATATAGTGAAAGTGCCATTCAATTTTTAGATAAAGGGGCAATTATCAATTAAGAACAATAGAAAATTAAATCCAATAAATTCAATGAATTAAACCAAATTTTATAGCGTTGAAATATTAAATAAAAAATAAACACCCTCCATTGTATACAATTACAAATAGGAGATTGGCGTCACAATTTATAAACAAGAAAGTAACCTAAACATTTAGCATTGTGCTTAAACATGTCTAAATAAGTGAAAAGTTAATGTGGGTTCACCTCCTAGGGTCGTTGCCCCATCAGCGTTACCAGTTTTCCAAATTGCATATTCAACACTGAGAATTACATTGCTCATTTACAGGCGGTCTTATGTTTAACATCCCAAATATTCGGCACTTACGCGCCATTTCTGAAGTCGTCAAGACAGGCAGCATCAGTAAGGCATCTGAGACCGTATTTCTCTCCCAACCAGCCATCACTCAAGCGATTTCAAAATTCGAAAAGAGTATTCACAGTGAACTATTTGAACGTACCAGTGATGGCATGACGCCGACTCCGCAAGGTAAAGCTTTCGCGTTTCGTATTGATAGGGCGCTAGATCATATTGAGCATGGGATCTCTGAGACACTGAAAATCGCCAAAGGGCAACGCAAAAGCAACGTTCATAGATTCTTATACAATATGACGTCGACACACCTGAAGGCGTTAGTTGCCGTTTCGGATGGTCAGGGTTTTACCGAAGCCAGCCGCTTGTTGGAGGTGTCCCAATCTTCCGTTTACCGCGCGTCAAAAGATCTTGAAGAGATCTTGGATGTCACCTTATTCGAAAAAATCAGTAATGGTATCGTCGTAAGCAAAGCCGGTACCGCGCTCGTCAAAGCTTGTAAGCTCGCATTTGTTGAAATAAAGCAAGGAATCGAAGAGATCGATGCACTTAGCGACCGTCATAACAGTGTGATCACAGTGGGCTGTCTGCCGTTAGCTCGTACCTGTTTGCTACCTATTACTATTAATGAATTCAGCCAAAGCTATCCAGACTGCCGAATTCAGGTTATCGATGGCCCCTACTCCGATTTGCTCAACCACTTAAAGTACGGTGAAATCGATGTACTGATTGGCGCATTGCGATTTCCGATCCCGAGTACTGATATTCGTCAGGAAACCCTGTTTGAATCAGAAAACAAAGTCTTTGCACGCCACGATCACCCGCTATCCAAAAAAGCGAATGTCACCCTGCAGGATTTACATCAAGCCAGTTGGGTAGTCTCCAGCGCTAATACGCCAGGACGCAAGATGTTTGAAGACATCTTCATTAATGGTGGATTAGAGCCGCCTTCACGTTTAGTAGAAGCCAGTTCGCAGATGCTTGTAAAAGAACTGATACTAGGCAGCGATCGCCTGTCTGTCCTTTCTCAACATCAAATTCAACGTGAACTGGACGAAGGCCACTTTACGATTTTACCTTTTGATTGCAGCCAGCAGTCTCGACCGATTGGCCTTACCATGCGTAAGAACTGGTACGCGACTACCGTACAGACGCATTTCGTATCGCTTCTGCGTAAGAATGGCTTGAAGATGTCAGGCTAAATCGGGCAGCGCTTTCTCAAAATTGAATACCTAATATCATCTTTTGATTATTCGTGTTTTTACCCAAATGTTACAGTCGTTTTCGGTGAAGCAACATATTCGGGTATCAAAGGTGAAAACAACTCGTGCCGCATTTATTGGCTTCGGTGAAGCCGCTCAAGCACTTATCAGCATCGCTGGTGATAATGCACCGGACGTGATCAGTGCTTTTGATATCAAAACACGTGATGAGGCTACACGCGAAGCAAAACTGATGGATTACATCCAATTTCAGGTCAATGGCGCGTTTAACCCAGAGCAAGCCGTTTGTGGCGCTCAGGTTATTTTTTCTCTCGTTACACCTGATCAGGCAAACTTGGCTTTAGCACCGCTTAGTAGTGCGCTGACAGAGAAGCAGTTTGTCGTAGATTGTAACTCGTGTGCTCCTGCAGTGAAAAAACACAATGCGAAATTGGTAGAGTCGCAAGGTGCAGCCTATATTGACGCTGCAATAATGAGTCCGGTAAAAGCGAATTCAAAGCCAATCCCACTGTATATTTCTGGTAAAAAAGCCACTCTGGTTGCACCACAATTACAGTATTTGGGGTTTGATGTAACCGTGATTTCAGAGCAGGTCGGTGATGCTTCACAAATAAAAATGTTGCGTTCAGCGATGGTGAAAGGTCTGGAAGCATTAACAACAGAATGTATGCTTGCGGCTCATCGTGCCGGGGTCGCGCCCTATGTGATTGAGTCACTGGAAAAGAACTACCCACAACTTAATTTGTCGCAATTGGCGGTTTACCATATGGAAAGAATGCTCACTCATGGGAAACGCCGTAGCGAAGAACTTAAATCAGTAGTCGAGACACTTGCTTCACTTGATATCGATACCAGTATGTCGAGCGGCGCAATCAACTGGCATCAACGGATGTCGGATATCAATGTAACTGTCGATAATCAAACGTTAGAACAGTTATCTAATCAAATTTTGAATACGATGGAGCACTCAGCGTCACCCATCCAATCAAACGATACCCTTACCTCTTAACCAAGTGTAATAAAGGATTATTTATGAAAGTATGTGTAGTTGGTGCAACTGGTGCCTTTGGCCGTAAGCACTTAGAAGCCATCCAAAATATCGACGACGTAACCGTATCAGTTATGGTTTCTCCAGAACAAGACAAGCTTGATGCTCTGATCAGTGAATACGATTCACAAGCGGTGGGTGTAGCGACTCTTGAAGAAGCGCTTGTCCGTGACGATGTTGATGCCGTTATCTTAGCAACGCCAACTCAGGTGCACGCCTCTCAGGCTATCCAGTGTATGGAAGCTGGCAAGCACGTTTTGGTCGAAATTCCTATGGCTGATAACATCGAAGACAGCTACAAAGTAGTCGAGACTCAAAAGGCAACGGGTTTAGTTGCAATGGCAGGCCACACTCGCCGTTTCAACCCAAGCCACCAATGGATTCACAATAAAATCCAGGCTGGCGAGCTAAACATCCAACAAATGGATGTGCAGACATACTTCTTCCGCCGTACCAACACCAACGCGAAAGGCGAGCCAAGAAGCTGGACCGATCACCTGCTATGGCACCACGCATGTCACACGGTCGATTTATTCCAATACCAAACTGGCGAAACCGCATCACAAGTTCAAGGCATGCAAGGCCCAATTCATCCGGATCTTGGCATCGCAATGGACATGAGCATTGGTATGAAAGTGCCATCAGGCGCAATTTGTACACTTTCTCTATCATTCAATAACGAAGGTCCATTTGGTACGTTCTTCCGTTACATCTGTGATGAGGGGACTTTCCTTGCTCGTTACGATGATTTGTATGACGGCTATGACAACCAAATTGATTTGACAGGTGTTACTGTGTCAAACAACGGTATTGAATTGATTGATCGTGAATTCTTCGAAGCGATTAAGACCGGTAAAGAGCCGAACTCAAGTGTTGGCCAATGCCTGTCAGCAATGGAAACACTGCACCGCATCGAAGAGCAGCTCATTTAAGGACAACACAGCTAAGGAATCTTACTATGCAACAACGGAAAATTGGCCAATTTCAATGTAACCCTGTTGGTCTGGGATGTATGAATCTCTCTCATGCGTACGGAACACCACCGGATGAGAAGCAGAGCATTCATTTACTCAATCATGCCCTCGATCTTGGTTACAACCATCTTGATACTGCGACATTATATGGTGGCGGTGCCAATGAAAAACTGGTGGCCAAAGCCGTTGGGCATAGAAGAGATGAATATGTGTTGGCCAGCAAGTGTGGCATGTTCATTAACGAAGAAGGTAAGAAAGAGATCAATGGTAGTCCTGAAGCGCTGCGTAAAAACATTGAGAACAGTTTACAACGCCTAAACACAGACGTCATTGACCTCTATTACCTTCATCGCTGGGACAAAACCGTCCCTATCGAAGAAAGTGTCGGCGAACTAAGCAGACTGGTTGAAGAAGGCAAGATTCGTGAAATCGGCTTGTCGGAAGTGTCCGCAGCGACAATAACAAAAGCCGCTCAAGTCCACCCAATTGCAGCGGTGCAATCTGAGTATTCTCTTTGGACTCGCAACCCTGAAATCAAAGTGCTGGAAACATGTAAAGCACTGGGGACTGCTTTTGTTGCATTTAGTCCTTTGGGGCGTGGAATCTTGACGGGTAAAATCGATTCTCCGACGAATTTTACGCCGAAAGATATCCGTCGCAACATGCCTCGATTCGATAGTGAGCACTTTGCGCATAACCAGCATCTTGTGACACAACTGGCGCAATTGATTGAGCAAGAGTCTGACAGCGAGCTAAGTAAAGCAAGTCTGGCTAGCATCGTTCTACGTTGGGTGCTGGATCAACACGATCATATTCATGTTATTCCAGGCACGACGAATATCGGCCATCTCACCGAGAATGTTTCGGCAACGTCGGTGAGTTTGTCTAGCGACCTGTTAGAAAAAATGGGACAACTCATCAACAATGACAACGTCTCCGGCACGCGCTACAACGCTGCTCAACAAGTAGAAATCGATACTGAAGAGTTTTCAGCGAGCCCTGCGGTTACCGCATAACTTTCATAGAATTCAAAAGCCCGCTTCGGTGGGCTTTTTGCTTATAACGCCTACATAACCACTCAATAACCCCTTCCCCCTGCTCTTTGTGTTCCTTAATTGAGACTGTTAACGTTTTAATGACATAAGCGAACAAACATCAGGCTACGCTTCACGGCTATCCTTAACGCGTAACATAAACAAAGATGCCTGCTAACACTCCGTCTCCACTATCGAAAACACTCTGGTTCCGCCGTCTGATTCAAGTATTTTTCGCCGGCGCTGTATTACTCCTTATAGCGATTATTTACTTCGGAGTGCAGTTCAACAACCTGGTCGCGAGCAAGTTTGAAGGCCAAATGTGGCAACTGCCTAATGTTGTTTATGCACGTCACTTGGTGTTAAGCCCTGCTATGCAGGTTAGCCAGAAAGAAGTGCTCAGTGAGTTGGATCAGCTAAATTACCGTAAAGTCGCACAGCCAACAAAGAGTGGTGAATATAGTGTTTCTGGCCAGACAATAAGGCTGATTCGTCGACCATTTGTTTTTCCTGAAGGTGAGCAACCTGCGCAGCAGGCAAGCATTCGATTTAGTGGTAAACGCATTGTTAAGATCACCGATGAAACCTCAGGATATGATCTCGGCGTACTGCAGATCGAGCCACAAATTTTAGGTATGCTCGACGGTGACAACAACGAAAAACGAATTTACGTATCCAAAGATGACATGCCAGAGACATTAGTCGCGGCTTTACTTGCCACCGAAGACCGTGATTTCTATCAGCACGACGGTGTATCCCCTGTCGCTATTGCCCGCGCTTTTGCAGCCAACGTTACTGCCGGGCGTAACGTACAAGGCGGAAGTACCTTAACTCAGCAGCTCGCGAAGAACTTGTTCTTAACTCGCGAACGCAGCCTGATTCGTAAGATTAAAGAGGCTTACTTAGCGGTGATCATGGATTATCGCTACAGCAAAGAGCAGTTGCTTGATGCTTATCTAAACCAAGTCTATTTGGGTCAAAACGGTCAAAATGCGATTCACGGTTTTGCTTTAGCATCACGACATTATTTTGGTCGACCGTTAGCTGAGCTGAGCCTTGATCAACAAGCGTTACTTGTCGGTTTAGTAAAAGGCCCTTCTTATTACAACCCTTGGCGTTACGCTGAACGAGCAAAAGCTCGCCGTGACTTAGTGCTAAAAATGATGGTCGACACTGGCGATCTCGAAGCGAGTGATTACCAACGCGCGATTCAGAAACCATTGTCACTGGCTGTTCAGGGTAAAGGAAGTACCACTGAGCCTCCTTACTTCGACTATATAAAGCTATCACTGAAAGAAAATGGCATCGACTACAACAGTGGTCGCGGTTTGCGTCTTTTCACGACCTTCGAGCCTAAAGTGCAAGGTCAGGCAGAAGCAGCGGTCTACAACGTTATGCCCAACTTAGAAAAGAAAGCAGGCCAGTCTTTAGAAACTGCGATGATCGTTGCCGATAAACGAAGCGGTGCAATCCGCGCGATGATTGGTAGCCGCCAGCCGAATTTCCATGGATTTAATCGTGCGATAAATGCCGAGCGTCAGATTGGCTCGCTGATAAAACCAGCAGTTTATGTCACGGCATTAGCACAGCCAGAACACTACGCGTTAGGTACGAACCTCGCGGATAAACCAATTACTATCCAAACGCAAAATAATGAGAAGTGGTCACCACGAAACTACGATCGCCAGTATCGCGGTCAGGTGAGCCTCTACCAAGCTCTAGCTCACTCTTACAATGTTCCGACCGTGAACCTCGGTATGGCCATTGGATTAGATAAGGTAACCAACACCTTGGTGTCATTAGGTGTCAAAGAGACTCAAGTCCCACAAGTGCCATCGATGTTACTGGGTGCACTGGCACTTTCCCCTCTGAACGTCACTCAGATGTATCAGGCGTTAGGAAATCAGGGTGAAAAACAAAACTTGTTCGCACTTAGTGCGGTGCTCGATGAACATGGGCAAGAACTTTATCGTCATCAAGCTCAGCAAGAAAAAGTATTGGAACCTGAGGCGGCTTGGCTAATTGAATATGCAATGGAACAAGTCGTCGAGCAAGGGACCGCGCGTTACTTAAATCAGATCGTGCCTCGCAGTGCTCACCTCGCGGGTAAAACTGGTACGTCAAACCAAGGGCGTGACAGTTGGTATGTCGGGCTTGATAACCAAGATGTCGTGACTATTTGGGTAGGTCGCGACGATAATAATCCAGTTGCTTTGACAGGTTCGAGTGGTCCGTTACGGATCTATGGTGATTACCTTAAAAAGGCCGGCTACCAGTCAATCGCTCAAACTAAGCCAGAGAAAATAGGGCTAGCAAACTACAGCACTGATAGTCAGGGTGGATTAAGAGAAAGCTGTTTCGGCGAAGTCAGTTTACCTGTTTGGAGTGAAACAGGAGAAACGAGCCCTAACTGCCTGCAGCCTTTGGAAGATGGCCTCAAAGAAATCGGTCGTGGATTAGCAGAAGCACCGAAGCAAATCGGTGGATTCTTTAAAAGCTTGTTTGATTAAACGTATTTGATTAAACAAGAGAGCGTTCGCGCTTTCCGCATCCCCAAAGAATTAACTCCACTATTTAGGTAAACTCCGGTTAAACTGGTGAATACCAATCACAATGAGTAAGTGGTCAGAAATAGCGTAGGAAAAATGCTTGAGAACAAGGCAACATTTTTTAATAAGTAGTTACTCTACAATCAAAAATGTTAACGCTGTTATCGAGTGTTTTAACAAGCTAGATTGACCTGTTATTTACTACGATTGGTATAATATAATCAGGAAAAACCGGAGTGAGCCATGCTGATCACCTTTCGCTGTAAAAGCCATGCCAATATCACCATGTTCGGCGATATTGCCCTCAATATGATAAAAATGATGGGCCATAGCGGTACTGTCCCAGGTTCGATCTCATCTCAAGACCTGCCAGAAGCGCTCGCCAAATTAACCGCTTCGCTGACCAAAGCATCAGAAGCAGAGAACAAATCCGTTCAAGAAGCAGACGATGATGACGAGCAATCAGAACCGGTCGTATCGATAGGTCATAGAGCAATGCCGCTTGTTGAACTACTCAAAGCTGCCATTGATGAACAATGTGACGTGATGTGGGACAGTCAGTAAACAAGCCCTAAATATTGCCATAAACCACGGCAGAAGCATTAAGACTGTGATCGTAATCTTCTCTTAATTGCTTTTCTCTTCATAATAACCAAAAGTGATTGTAGCCTATATTTCAATCGCCAGAATGTATATTGCATTCTATTTTGTTCGCATCATAAACCTCATGGAAACGTCACGTGGACATCAAACGTCTTCAGTACTTTGTAGCTTTGGCTAAGAACGGCAACTTCACCAAAACTGCCGACCAACTGGATATTGCCCAGTCGGCACTCAGTGTTAGCATGCAAAAATTAGAGAAAGAAATCGGTCTGAAGTTGATCAATCGAAGCAGCAGACAGATTCAGCTCACCTCTGATGGCATGAGATTCCTGTTCCATGCGCGAAGGATTTTGGAAGATGTTGAACTCGCCCAGATTGAAATGGATGAGCTAAAAGGGCTCGAGCGCGGCAAAATCGATTTTGGTGTTTCTGCGATGCTTGGGTCTTATTTTTTCCCTGAAGCACTGTCAGCCTTTAACCAAGCCTACCCTAATATTCGTATTCATGTTCAGGAACACGGCACGGCAACACTGGAAAAAATGCTTTTAGAAGGCGCTTTAGACTTGGCATTCGTCCGCACAGATAAACCCGTTGATCAACTGAGATACGTCTCGTTGTGCCCAGAAGAAATCGTTGCCTGCGTTAACGAGAGCCACCCTTTTGCCCAATTATCGAACGTAACTCTGGAACAATTCTGCGAGCAACCGCTTATTCTGTTTCGGGAAGGATATTTGCTGCGTGAAGCCGTCAGTCGTTACTGCCGAAAGCACAACTTAAAACCAGATATACGCTTTGAGACCAACTTAATCGAACTCGTGAAAGCCTTGGTGAAGAAAGAAGCCGGTGTCAGCACATGCCTGAGACGAATAGTGCAAGAAAATGAGCCATTGGTTTGCGTACCGTTTAATCCCGCACTTAAAGTCGAATTTGGTATTGGCTGGAAAAGCAGCCATTACCTGTCTAATGCATCGCGTGCGTTTTTGAAGTTTATGGAAGAGTGGTATCAACCTAAAAGAATCAAATAGCGAGATATAAAAATGCCCCCAGCCGTCCGGGTACGACTGAGGGCAATACTATCCAGAAATGTCGCTAATCAGCACTGGCTTTGAGTGGTGTCAATACTTTCAGTTGGTTCAAAACGGTAACCAGAATAATACCCACTGTGGCTGCGATGTTAATCACATCACTATCGCCAAATGCCAACACCAACGCACTGACGAACAGGATCCCCCTTGCCACCTTCGACAAAGGATTGAACAACCTGCCTTCAATACTGCCCGCAAACGCAACGATTAAGGCGAGTGTGTAGATGACTGAAAGAACAAATGGGAACAATGAGAACTCTTTAAACCAGATGAGGTTGCCGTGGGCCATCATAATAGGAATTAAGAAGAATCCTTGCGCCAACTTCATCGCCTGAATCGCAGATTTCATTGGTGACGCATTTGCAATACCAGCGCCCGCAAACGCGGCCAGAGCGATCGGCGGAGTGATATTAGAGGTCTGTGACAACCAAAAAACGATCATATGCGCGGCAAGCAGGCTAACACCTAAATCGGTCAATGCTGGTACCGCCATCACTGACAATACGATATACGCAGCAGTAACCGGTAGCCCCATTCCCAGAACCAACGCAGCTAACGCCACCAGCCCCAGAACCGACCATAATTGACCGCCCGACATGGCAAGCAGGAACTGAGTGAATTGCAGACCAATACCGGTTTGTCCAATCACGCCAACGATAATACCTGCACAAGCACAAGCCACAGAGATAGGCAGAGCCATCAGTGCCCCTTCCTTCATTCCCTGTAAGATCAGTTTCAATGAAACTCGCGTCGATTTACGCACCATAGCCGCAGCAAGAATAGCGCCACACCCTGCAATTCCGACCAGCACAGGCGAGTAACTCAACATCAATAGCACCGTTATGAAAACTAATGGTGCTAAGAAGTGCCAGCCTCGGACCAGAACAATTTTGATGCTCTCTATTTGCGCCATCCCTTTCAAGCCGAGCTTACACGCCATCAAATGGATATAAAGCAACGTTGAAAGAAAGTAGAGAATGGCAGGAACAATCGAAACCAGAAGGATCTCTGAGTAAGCGATGCCGGTAAACTGCGCCATAACAAAGGCTCCAGCCCCCATCACTGGCGGCATAATTTGCCCACCGGTTGACGCCGCCGCTTCAATGCCAGCCGCCTGCTCTGGTCGGTAACCTAGCTTTTTCATCATCGGAATGGTCAGCGAGCCCGTCGTAACCGTATTCGCAATGGCTGATCCAGAAATCGAACCCAGCGCAGCAGAAGCGATCACGCTCGCCTTTGCAGGCCCACCGCGATACTTACCAGCCAGAGCGAAGGCACAGTCGATAAAAAATTGACCCGCTCCGGTAACCTGAAGAAAGGCACCAAATAGCACGAAGGTAAATACCACGCCTGCGGCAATTCCCAATGGTGCTCCGTACACACCGTTAGTCGAGAAAATATGGAAGCGGATCATCTCTTCAATAGAAAAGCTCTTACTTGCGATGGCATCCGGTAAGTGCGAGCCAAACATTGCATAGAGAATAAAGACGATTGCCAACCAAGACATCACGGCACCAACAGTACGTCGCGTCGCTTCAAGCAACATCGCGATGACGACTACGCCTGCAAATGTATCCGTCAGCTGAAGACCATCCATCAGAAAGCTCATATCATCGTAATCGAACACGCTAATACGCCAGGTTGCCCAGATGGTAAGTACCATGCAACACAGATCGATCATTCTCCCAAACAGGTAGACTAACGTTGTTCTGTTTAAAGAGAATGTAGGCTTAACCAAAAATACCAATACCAGCACCCAACTAATATGAATGGGGCGAAATGTGGGCGCAGCTAACGACGCTGTAATGCCTTGCCAAATCTGAAATGCAGATAACGACACAGCAAAGATGGCAGCGACAGCAATCAGACGCTCGGTAACCAACAGGTTCCAGTTTCTATTGTCTTTCATTCACGGACCTGCCCTACTGCGCTTGCTTACTCTGCTGCTCTTGAAGATACTTTTGGGCACCCGGATGCAGAGACACAGCGCTTAGCTGGTTCATATTTTCCACCGTGGTGAATTTTGCAACACTGAGTGAGTTTTGTAATGCTGACGCGTTTTCAAAAATTAAGCGGGTCATGTTGTAAGCCAACTCTTCGTCAAGTCGCTGGTTAACGACCAAAACGTTCCAAACAGCTGGTGCCGTAAAGCTTTCTACACCGTTATATACGCCCTGCTCTACCTGCACTGACTGATACGCAGGAAGCGCACCCATGATAGATTTCATGTCTTCAGCGGAGAAATTAAGCACGCGAATATCTCGGGTCAGAGCCAATTCAGTGATCGCGCCCAGCCCAGTACCACCGACAAAAACCCCGGCATCAATCTGACCATTCGCAAGAGCTTCAGCGGTCGCGGAGAAGTTCAGAGACTGAACATTCATACCGTCTTCATCAAGGTCCAGTGCAGAAAGAATACTTCTTGCGCTCACTCTGGTTCCTGAACCTGGCGCGCCCAGAGAGACAGTTTTCCCTTTTAAATCTTTCAGTGAGTAGATATCCGAATCTGCACGCACGACAAACTGCACAACGTTTGGATAAAGTGCCGTCAGTACCGCAACATCTAGTGCGCGTGAAAACGGCTTGCTTCCTTCTTGAGCCTGAATAACGACGTCACCCATCGCGAGACCTACCAATTGCTTATCCTGAACCACTTTGATGGTGTTCTCTACTGAAGCCGCCGTCACTTCAACTCGCATATTAAAATCAGGTAAGTTATCGCTCCAGATTTTTGCCAGAACGCCACCATACGGGTAATAAGTTCCACTCTGACTTCCTGTACCTATAGTGTAATTTTCTGCCTGAGCACCACCCACAACACTTAACATGGAAAATAGCAGCAGCGTTTTAATTGTTTTTTTCATAATGTCCTCACGTTATTGATCTTATAAATACTCCACGTCGGCTTTTACACACCATTAACAACACTGACAAACCCGAATCCTGGCTTTTGAGATATTAATAAATAAAAGTTGCTGCAAAAAAGATGAAAAATGGCGTTTTTAATATCAATAAGTGATGAAAGGAATCTCTTTTATTAATAAAAGTGAACGAAAACGGCATTTTCGCCCGGCTAGATACGCAATCCATCTATTTTATAGATTGAAAGTATATTTTCGATATATTGAACATATAGGACCAACACTGTTAACCTTTTTGCAACAGTAAAGAACCACGGATAAACAAGGTGATCCCCATTAGTCCGCTCAACACCAAGTGGTAGACAAGCAATATCTACCACTAAGAATCAAAAGCTGAACTGGGACATCTTTTGCTGAAATAAAAGGAATAACCATGACACTAAGCATCAAAGACAGCGTAAATTCAGAACTACAAGGCATCACCGTTAACCCACATCCGGTAAATGGCCGTTTGCAGGTGATTACTCTTGGAAAGGACTTATTAGAGAAGTTTAATGATCTGACTTGTGAGTGGGATCTTCAAGCCATTGAGTACAAGCCATTTCTTCGCTTTGCTGTAGCGGAAGCACTGGATAAAGCATCCGACTATCAACTCGGTAAGCTGCTTGTTCAGATTATGGATGATCGTAATCAAGGCGCATTTCTTCTCGAAGCTTGTGATGAAGTACGAGCAGAATATGAAGACACCGAGATCCAGCGTCGTTACTTCGTCAAACTCTCTACGGCAATTTCGCACATGATTGGTCTGCCAAACTTTGATGCCATGTACGGTAAATATTATGCCCGTTTTACTGTGCGTAATGTTGACGACAGTGACAGCTACCTACGTCAGGCTCACCGCCGTATGGAAATGCACAACGACGGTACCTACGTCGATGAACGCACGGATTTCGTATTGATGATGAAAATGGAAGAGAGCAACATGCAAGGCGGCGATTCGCTGTTACTGCATCTTGATGACTGGCAGGACCTAGACAAATTCTATAATCATCCAATGGCGAAGCAAGACATTACTTGGGGCGCGCCACCAAGCAAAAATACCGGTTATGACATTGAGCACCCTGTATTTTTTGAAGAAGATGCAGAAGGTAAACCACACTTCTTGTTCATTGACCAATTTGCGAAACCTAAAAATCGACGTGAAGGTTTATACCTGTATGAAATTGGTGAGTCTCTTGAAAATGATCCGAACTGTTTCAATGTACGTGTCAACGTCGGTTCTATGCTGGTTGTTCACAACCACCGTTGGCTACACGGACGAGATAAATTTGTACCGCATCCAGATCTAAGTCGTGAACTACTTCGCCAGAGAGGTTCATTTTCACGCTAAATGTTACTGAGCCAGGGAACGGTCTGGCACCACCAAACTAAATAACAATAATTAGCCCGTGTGCAATAACACGGGCACTACTATTTTGGAGATTTCAATGGAAAAGCCGTACGACTATGTGATTCTCGGAGGCGGAATTGTCGGAATATCAACAGCATGGCAACTGAAGCAGCGCTACCCAACCGCACGTGTTTTGGTATTAGAAAAAGAATCAGAAGTATCCATGCATCAGACCGGACATAACAGTGGTGTTATTCACGCTGGTGTTTACTACCAACCTGGCAGCCTGAAGGCCCAGTTCTGTCGAGAAGGGGTTGAAAAGACGATCAGTTTTTGTGAAAAGCATGACATACCTTACGATCAATGCGGCAAATTGTTGGTTTCAACAAACCAGACAGAATATGAGCGAATGCAAGCCCTGTATGAACGCTGTGCGCAAAATGGAATTGAAGCAGAGCTGCTTGATGAAGCTGAACTGCGAAAACGAGAGCCGAATATTACCGGCAACGGCGCTATTTACGTCAAATCGACTGCCATTGTTAACTATCGTCTGGTCACGAAGAAAATGGCGGAAGAGTTTAAAGCCTGTGGGGGCAAACTAAAACTGGGAACGGAAGTTCAGGATATTGAAGAAACCGCCGACAGTATTGTTCTGCATTGTCGTAGTGGTAACACTTCCCACACTTACCACGCCCAATTTCTAATCACTTGCGCTGGACTGATGGCCGATCGCATCACGCGCATGCTCAATATAGACACCGATTTTCAAATCGTCCCTTATCGCGGAGAGTACTATCGCTTGCCAGCGAAATACAACCAGATCGTCAACCACCTCATCTATCCAATTCCAGATCCAGACTTACCTTTCCTTGGTGTGCATCTGACGCGGATGATTGATGGCAGCGTAACTGTTGGTCCTAATGCCGTACAAGGATGGAAGCGAGAAGGATATGGAAAGTTCAATGTATCCCTGCGTGATATCAGAGATATGGTGACCTTCGCCGGATTCTGGAAAGTGAGCTTTAAGCACTTAAAAACCGGTTTAGCAGAAACCTGGAACTCTTGGTGGAAACCTGGTTACCTGAAAATGGTGCAGAAATATTGTCCGATGCTAAAAGTCAGCGATCTCCAGCCTTATCCCGCTGGTATCCGTGCTCAGGCCGTTCTCAAAGATGGCTCACTAGTACATGACTTCCTATTTGCTGAAAGCCCGCGCTCATTGCATGTCTGTAATGCGCCTTCGCCAGCCGCGACTTCCGCAATTCCAATCGGCAACTACATCTGCGATAAAGTGGCTGAAAAAACGGCCACGACTCTCTCGGACGCAGCTTAAAATTAATATCGCCCGTTACCGATTGGTAGCGGGTCGATCTTCAAAAACTGACACTTATGCCTAATCACAATGCATTTGTCGTTGCCCGCAATCGAGCAATAAAAATCAGTCAGAACTCGCTACTGTTTCACTCAACCTACTGTGAAGGTACTCCACCAGCACTTTTAACTGACGAGGAATGAATCTGGATTGAGGATACTGAGCAACTATCTTTCCCTGATAACTTCCCTTTACTTCCCATTCTGGAAATAGCGCCACTACCTCTCCGGACTGTATCAACGCATCAATGGAAAACTCTGGGAAAATCGAAATACCCATCCCTCGTAAAACAGCTTCTTTACGGATTTCGGTATGATTGACGGCAAGTCGTCCATCGATATTAACGGTACGAATCACGCCTTGTTGGCCAAAGACCCATTTCCTGTCAACAGGACTTTCACCCAAACGTATACATTGATGGGCAGACAACTCTTCAGGGCTCCTAGGGTAGCCAAATTTTTCCAGATAGCCCGAGCTAGCACAAATGAGTAATCGGTTCGTTCCTAATTCTTTGGCAACTAAGCCTTCGACTGGTTTATCGGTAATATGTATCACCATATCGACTTCATGCCCAATAGGATCAATAAAGTGGTCTTCAACAACAAAATGTACCGAGACGTTGGGATATTCTTGTAAGAAGTCCAGAATTAACGGCGAAAGTACTTGGCTGGCCAAGGCTCTGGGGGCGGCAATTCTGATTTCACCAGCGACCTCGCTTTGAGAGGAAAAAGCAGCATCTGTCGCTAATCTCGCAGATTTAAGCATATCCATACATAATCCGTGAACTTCTTCTCCCGCAATGCTTAACCGCATATTTCGGGTAGTACGCTCAAGGAGCTTTTGGCACAAAGCATTTTCCAATTTAGAGATGGAACGGCTCACAGATGAAGGCGCAACACCGAGCTTTTCTGCTGCTTTAGAAAAACTCCCTTCTTCAATAACGACAACAAAAACGGCCATTTCCGGCAGTAAAGCGATGAGCTTATTTGTGTCCACAGCGCAACAGTCCTTTCCAAATCTATCCATTGTTTCACATAACGTACTAGTGGATATTGATCGAGTCAATTCATACAAGGTTTATAAGGAAAAGATGTGTCTAGCTTAGCGATAAGAGAAAGGCTTTCATTGTTCAATATCCCCGAACTACTGCTCCTGTTAGTCGCCATTGTTTGGGGGACAAGTTATGGCTTAACAAAAAGTGCCATTACCTATACAACAGTGTCCATTTTTATTGCGATTCGCTTTGGGTGGACGTTTTTACTGCTACTCCCAATGATGGTCAGGGACTTTAGTCATGGCAAAAACAGAGATTGGCCAGTCGCCCTACCGACTGGAGCCATCCTTGCGGCGATCTTCTTCTTTGAAGTTTATGGAGTTAGTCAGACAACCGCTTCTAACGCAGCATTTCTTATCAGCCTGAATGTCATATTTACCCTGCTTCTGGAAACCTTAATAGGAAGAAGAAAACCAAATCGAACACTGATGTGGCTGTGCTTATTCGGTACAGTAGGTGTACTCATGTTAACCAATAACCACGGTTTAAAAATTACATTCAATCAGGGGGATATCTATATTCTGTGTGCGGCGGCATTGAGGGCAGTTATGGTCATCATGACAAAGAAACTGACTCATGGAAAACAGATAACCAATACCACTCTAACGTGTATTCAGTCATTCATTGTTGCATTTAATGCCTGCTTAATCAGTATTGTATCTCATGAGCCCACCACTCAAGTCCTCTTCCCACAGGCTCCGGAATTTTGGCTTACGACTTCTTTTCTGGTTCTGTTTTGTACATTGTTTGCCTTCTATGCACAAAATTATGCGGTACGGAAAATATCTCCGACCAAAGCGTCACTGCTTATGGGAAGTGAGCCTCTGTTTGGCGCTGTTTTCTCCCTACTATGGCTGAATGAAGTGTTAACCAGCGTTCAATGGTTAGGCGCAGCGATCCTCCTTATTACGGTACTGAGCGCTTCGCTGAGTAAACTAGGCTCGGAGCATTAGGTCACAGGGTTCGTATCAACTAAAGTGACGAATGTTTGGAAGCCATCATTTAAAATTAAGTGGATGTTAAGAGAAAGGGTATTCCATATGGCCTAAATAAGCTCTAAAAATAACTATGTAAAATACCCTTTAATCTGCATATGTTGTTGAGGATTTTAGTCACTCCGATTATCAAGCTTAGTTTTGATATTCAGATAGGTTTTGGAAAGAGTACATCAAATCCTTTTCCAGTTCCCATTGTGATTGATAACCATAATGCCTCCAGAGAAAATCTCGAGGAATACGATATCCGTATACCATTTCTTTTATCCATAATTTGCGGTTGGCCGCAATCATTTTTTTAATTTTGTTTGAAATTACCATAATGAAGTACCCTTACGTTGATTGGATAACGACATTTTAGTAGTCAGAGATTTTTAGTAGGAGTGCGATTCGTTCAACTATAAGTACTTTCCGCTTAGATTTTGTTATTGTTCTTGAAGTAAGTGATTAATAAATATTTTTTGAATATATTATGAAACGTAAATTAGAGCGTGTTCCACAGCGAATAGGTGCTTCTTGGCGCTACTTAAAAATTGTCGAACCTCAAAAGAGTTACGACTGGCATTGCCATGAGGAATATGAAATTGCGATTCACCGCAATTTTTTAGGTAGTTGTTTTGTAGGAAATTATAATAGTGCAATACAGAATAACCACACGATTCTTATCGGCCCTGGGTTATCTCACGCCATCTATTCAGACTCAGTGATTAACGATGGTCAGTGTGAAACTCATGTTATTTGGTTTCAAAAATCCTGGATAGAACAACTGATTCACCATTGCCAAGAGTTAACCCCACTAAAAGAGATTCTGGAAAAAGCTGACCAAGGTTTACAGTTTTCCGCGCAAACTGGAGACAAAGTTGTCAAATTGCTTTCGAATGTACTCGAACTTCCTCCCCCAAACCGACTTGCAATTTTAATTGAAATTTTTTGCCTATTAATCGCGGATAATAATGCCGTGCGATTAATAAACCCTATCATCAATGCAACAAACGATGAGAAAAAACGAGTCGATGATAAGATTGGAGGAGCAGAAGCTTACTTATTAACTCATTTTAACGAGAATATTTCACTTCAAGATCTGGCCAACCATTTATTTTTAAGCGAAAGCAGTGTGCGAAGACTGTTTGCACAACACTTTAATGAAAGCTTTAGCCAAAGATTAAAAAAAATTCGCTTAAATATAGCTTGTGATATGCTCGCTTACACCGACTATCCAATCCGAGTAATATTAGAAAAAGTAGGATACATCAATCAAGCGAACTTCAATCGTCAGTTTAAAAACTATAAAAACGTTACGCCAAAAGAATATCGATTAGCTATGAAACGCTATCAAAAATCCAGTAAATAATATTTAAAGACATTATTTATAGCTTTGGTGGTTATAATTAGCGGCTTAACCTGACTAACCAGCGAAACAACTTAAACTGACTAGGTAGGTAAAACATATACTCGGGATGCCACTGAACACCCCGGATAGGCTGGGAATGCGTGCTCTCGATCGCTTGAATAAAACCGTCCAGATCTCGCCCCGCAACACGTAAGCCATCTCCAACATCTTTTACAGCTTGGTGGTGCAGGCTATTTACCCTCAACTTAGGCTTGCCACACAAAGAAAACAGATCTGATTCTCTATCGATGAACACTTGCTTGGTGGGTAGCAAGCCCGGACGATTATAGGTCCGCTTACGTAGCGTCGAGATATCCGCATACAGGTTGCCACCATGCACAACATTCACCAGTTGTGCGCCGCGACATATCCCCAAAATTGGAACCTCGTTTTCTAGCGCCCATTTTATCCACTCTATCTCTAGCTTATCGCGTTCAGGATCAATTTCATCCCGCTCACTGGCTTCGCCACCATAGTGTTCAGGGTCAATGTCATCACCGCCGCCAATGATCAGACCATCGAGTGGTTTCCCTGATCTCTGGTGCTTAACGCTGATTCTCTCAGGTTTTGCCCCTGCTAATATGAGCGCGAGTTTTGTACACCACCACGATGGAGACCAACTACGATGGTTACCTGTTACCCCAATTCTCGGCTTTTTATCCACTGACTGACTTCCTTAACCCAATCACTACGTTTGACACCGATAAGCGGCAGAGACATTTCTTTAAAACGACGAGATAAAAAGTCCAGTGCCTTCGTATCGGCAGCTAAAGCCTCGACCAGATACCATATATTCCAGGACGTCGCGAAGCTCCAACTTGTATTTTCAATCAAACAATCGGGTAAGCGATAGTGAAATGTAGGCCTTTGATTTACTTTGCTATCCTTCACGGCATTATTGACTTTTTCTTCATCAATAAAGGCAAATAGTGGAAGCATATCTAATGCACGGTTTCGGCTCGGATTATGAAGAAGATAATCATCGATCAACGCATCCATATCCTGATAGGTCTTGTCGAGAAGCAGTTCAACATAATCTTCAGAATAGAGCTGGATATAAGGGCTGATTTTTCGAGTTAAATTAACATCGTGCGCTTCATTTAGCCACCATTGAAGTAACCCAAATGCTTGTAAATAGGAGTGGACCATCTGAACATCTAGCGATGGTAGTTCTGGGTTAATATGGACGCCAAAAGCCGCAACAACTGAATCATCGGTTCCTTTAGCACCAGCATCACGCAATGCTGGAATAAGCGCATCCAATTTTTCCAGCTCATCAAGTGGGAATGGCGGAGATACGATTTCCAATGGAACCACGGATAACGCCAGTTGATGTAAAAAATCCACCCACTCGTGTCCATCATCTTTAACTTTTGCATCCAGCGCCGTGTTTTTAAGAAACTCCCAGTCTAATTCAACTTTAAACTTACCGTATTCAGGCGTATGTAAAACGTATTCTACCGCGGACTTTGGCTCTAGCTCACCACCAAAAACCTTTTGCAGTATTTGGGTGGCATCCCCTATGGTTAAACCAGTAAATTCGATCTCAAACCCAACACGGCGAACTTCTTTAGCTTCTGTCGTTGTTAAAGGCGGAGTTTTAAATGCCATAATTGCCTCCACTTATGATGATTACAGATTCGAAAGTCGTTTATTTAACCCTACTATTCGTAACATAAAATGCCACTGCAAAAAACCTCAGATCTTTTTTCACCTAGAACAACCAAACAGAATGGCAAGGCTTCTTACCCTTCTACTCCTTCGTTTAACCAACTGAAATTAAGTTATTTTTCTGCTAGACAGTGACAGCGATGACATCACTCTACTCTTGGATCCTGTGCATATCATTTAACATTTTTTATGTCTTCGCTGATATCACAAAACCAATGTCGGTATTGTTTTCCATGTGCGCACGATTGGTTGTTTTAGATAATGGTAATCCTAAAATCGGTCTTCAATACCGACATGAGGCCATGGTTGAAGGCTATGAATGATCATAAGATTAAGATATTCCAGATTCGTGATGTTTAGATATACGTTAAAAACTTCAAACGCTTCTTTATAAGATGAACAATCCATTCCATGAATTGCTCATCAATTGTATCACCTAAAGTAAGCCATTATTTATTTAACGTAACTATCAATGTCAGATATTAGTTTGCTGCCTTTGTGGATCAACACCATCACGCATTTCACTGTGACGGTTTGTTTCGTCATTGGTATTTTGCAGCTGAGCAATGGAAAAACCGGTCAATGCAAAGATGATGGATATCATGGGAACCACAAAATTAAGTATTGCATAGGGAGCGTATTCAAAGGCACCAACCCCAAGAGTCGCAAGGATAAAGACGCCACAGGTATTCCAGGGAATAAACACGGAGGTCAGAGTACCGCCATCTTCCAGTGCCCTGGACAGATTCTTAGAGTGCAGCCCCTTTTCCTGATAGGTACTGGCAAACATTCTTGCAGGCACAACGACAGAGATATACTGCTCTGAACAGGTTGCGTTGGTCAGAAAGCAGGAAGAAATAGTGGTTGGGATCAGGCTTTTTGCCGACTTAGATGAGCTGATTATTTTTTCAACAATAGATTTCAGCATTCCTGTGTTTTCCAGTATCCCTCCCAGAGTCATGGCGACAATGGTCATGGAGACCGTATACATCATTGATTCCAAACCGCCCCGATTGAACAGGCCGTCGACCATGTCGTTACCAGTTTCAATGCTGAAGCCGACTTGCAGTGCTTTCACTGCTTCCGCCACAGAGCCACCCTGAATGAAGATCTGGCTCAGAAAACCTAACAAAATACCCGCGAATAAGGCTGGCAGGGCTGGTACCTTCCGAGTGACGAGAAAAATCACGAAGACTGGGATTAGCAATAGCCAAGGAGAAATAACAAAGTTGTCCTGCAATATGGCCATGGTCGTGCTGATTTGTTCAAACTCGGCGTCGCCAGCAGATAAGCTCTGGCCCAGATACCAGTATACGGTTAGGGCAATCAACAGGCCGGGTACGGTAGTGTAGAACATATGTTTAATATGCTCAAAAAGATCGGTGCCGGTTAGTCCCGCGGCCAGGTTGGTGGTATCGGACAAGGGAGACATCTTGTCCCCAAAATAGGCACCGGATATCACGGCTCCTGCAACCATAGGAGCGGGAATACCCATACTGACACCAATGCCCATACCAGCAACACCAATGGTGCCCATGGTGGACCACGAACTACCGATGGCAATAGACACTATGGCACAGATAAGAGTAATGGAAACAAGAAACAGAGATGGAGACAGTATTTGCAACCCGTAGTAAATCATGCTTGCTACAACGCCACCACCAATCCAAGCTCCTATGGCCATACCAACCAGCAGAATGATTACGACGGCGGGGAGAGCCAATTTGATGCCACTGTAGATGCTATCTTCTATATGCTGCCACTTATAACCATGCATCCAGGCGACCAGCGCTGCGGTCATGGTGCCAAATACTAGAGGTATATGTGGACTACCTTCAAATATGACAATAGTTACTAACATGGCACCGACCATCAGGATGATCGGAAAAATTGCCATGGTGAAGGGTATTTTTGGAGTATCGTTATTCATAATCCCTCTTACTCTTAATTATTGAGTATAAATCTCACAAAGAATTGAATTGTGAAATTAGTAAAATCCATGTAAAAATTAAATTATCAAACAACATTTAATAACTATCTTATTGTCCGATAAAAAATAGCATCGATATTATTTTTCTTGAAACTTTACTGGTCTTCCATTTATTAATCATACGAATACTTCCTATCTAACTCGTTAATTAATAACAATTTACAATGGACCCAAGAAATAACTCCCCGGGCCCACCTGTATTCAATATCCAATAAGAGCGAAGCTAAGTTGGGTTTTGGTGTCCAGCTAAATATGTCTTAATATTTTCATTAAACAGCCTGCATTAATTCAACATTCTCATCCTGATATAACAATGCATAAAGATCTTTTGAGTTGTCAGGTTTCGGAACCAAATCGATTAACTCACCCAAATTGTTTTGTTGGGAAATATCAAGTAGCAAGCGCAGCGCTGAGTAATCTTCTAATGCAAAACCAACCGAATCAAAGATTGTAATTTCCTCATCGGACGTTCTTCCTGGCTTAGTGCCACTAAGTACTTCCCAAAACTCGGTCACCTGGTGCTCTGCCGGCAGTTGCTGAATATCGCCCTCAATACGACTTTGAGGCTCAAACTCAACAAATATTCTACCTTGTGTAAGAACGTCCATGTGTAGCTCGGTTTTTCCGGGGCAGTCTCCCCCCACGGCGTTGATATGCACACCGGGCGCCACCATGTCCGGGGTCAAAATGGTAGCTAGACGTTTATCTGCGGTAACAGTAGTGATGATATCGACATTTTTGACCGCTTCTTTCGCCGAATCACAGATGGTGATGGTTAGACCTTCCACTTTGCGAAGGTTACGCTTGAGTTTTTCACTTGCCAGCGGATCAACGTCAAAACAGCGTATTTCACTGATCCCTAGCAGCTTATGGAAGGCCAGAGCCTGAAACTCGCTTTGAGAGCCATTGCCAATCAGGGCCATGGTACGGGAGTTTTTTCTGGCCAGTTTTTTTGCGACCATCACCGAGGTGGCAGCCGTGCGTAGGGCTGTGGTCAACGTCAGCTCGGAAAGCAGAACCGGATAACCGGTGTCTACATCAGCCAGCACACCAAATGCCATGACCGTCAACATACCTTTCTCGGTGTTGGCAGGATGACCGTTCACATATTTGAAAGAATATTGCTGAGCATCGGCAACTGGCATCAGTTCTATTACACCGATGTCGCTGTGAGCTGCTAGTCTGGCCGATTTGTCAAAATCTTTCCAGCGAAGGAAATCCTGCTCGATAAACGCCACTAGTTTTTCCATGAATCTATCGGCACCTACAGCACCTACATGCCGGCTAAGGCAATCAACATCAATAAATCGGGTCATATTTTCCTCACAACAAGTACGCTTTTGATGACGTCATTATCGTGGGTCGCAACGCTAAATAATAGACACAAAATACATATAAATTGATAACTTAGTTATCAATATGATAACATTTGCTACCAGTTTGATATATTCAGGTAGGAAAAAGGATATACATGGATTCTATCGACCACATAGACCGCCAGCTGATAGGCCACCTGAGAATGAATGCTCGCTTGCCCGTCGCCTGGCTGGCAAAAACCGTTGGCGTTTCCCGTGCCACCATTCAAAACCGTATGACTCGGCTGGAAAAACGGGGAATCATCAATGGCTATACCACTCTGGTTTCAAGTGGTGTCAATGAGCAACTCGCGATGGTCAGGGCGTTGATGAGCATTGTTCTGGAAAGGGATACCTCCAGAAAGGTACGAGCGGAGCTGATGAGTGAGCCTTGCGTGTGTGCCATTCACTCAACGAACGGGCGTTGGGATATGGTATTGGAGTTGCAAGCACGCTCGCTGGAAGAATTTGATAGTGTGCTGTGCCGGATCAGAGAGATTAACGGTGTTTCTACCTCAGAAACCAGTATATTGCTGTCGTCTCACCGCATCGGCAATCAGCACATATGATATTTGGCACGCTTAGTCTCTCGATCAATCAGCAGAGATTAAGTGTGCCATCACTGCTCTAGCCACGGTATATATTCCAACACCGGCTACGCTTTGAACTTTTTCAGCAAACTGTTTGACTGCTTCACCTTTGAATTCTTCTGAGTATGGAGATAAATCCTCATGCTCAATTTACCTAGCTCCAAAATGAAAAAGCCCAGTCTGACGACGAGACTTCGAGCATGGCGGAGAGATAGAGACTTGAAGCCAAGCCTTGACCAAAACATAATGTATACCATTGATTAAAAATTATTTTTATAAATAAACGTGCAAATAGAGTACAAATATCTAAGCCAATTGCCTTAGACACAATACTACAGGTCACGTACAAAAAGTCAGCATAGTGATAATCAACTCTGCATTTCAACTCACACGGACCGATTTGACGCTATTGCACTCTTTTGGGCAGAAACAATTTAGAAATATAGATCTAAGCCGTTTCCACCAGATTAGAGAAAGTAAAATGACATCTTATTTGCTTAAAATAGGCGAAAATGTCAGCTAGAGTCTCTGCAGTCCTCATCACAACAAGTTTTATTTCTGCTCTTGTTCTCTGACACTTAAGGACAAAATTTTTCAGTGTATCGCCACTCAACTCAGAATTATCTCGCTTTAAGGTGGTGTTTAATAAACTCAAAGAGCTGGGAGAATGGAAGCTTCCAAACCCTCTAGAAGAAGTGGAGCCATTTTATGATGAATGGGGGAAACATTTTGGTATTACGTGATGTACTCGGCCACGCAGATTTATCAATGACGATGCGCTACGCGCACTTCGCACCAGACCATTTATCTGAGGCCATTACCCGTAACCCTCGTAGCAATTTATAGTCTGTCGCCACTCGTCAAATTTAGGACAAAAAAGAGCCGCTAAATGCGGCTCTTAATTATTCGAATTGTTGATACAACCATAAGTTAATATTTTTTAAGGTGCCAAATTGCAGTAGGAAACTTTCTTACAAGAAATGACCCCGAACTTTCCCCTTAACTCATTAGCAACCAATAGAATCCTTTAATTAACGTACGATAATATACAAGGCCGAAGGTTTGTCATTACCAAGGTTCGTAAGTAGGTTTTGGACAAAAAAGAGTTATAGATAAAGCTAATTTAGTAGGTAAATGATTACTTCAAGTATTGCAAAATGAGTGTTTCTTACTTCGAAGGAAGTGAGCGACTCGCAGAGCAAGCTTAGCCACCAACCCACAGTCACAAATATAACAAAGTAGCACCAAATCCTAGTATTACACTTGACGTAAACGTTGAATATCTTTCTGAGGAGGCAGCCCAAACAATCGACTGTATTCGCGACTGAACTGCGAAGCACTCTCATAGCCTACAAAACCACTAGCTTGGCTTGCATCTAAACCGTTTAATAACATTTGGTCTCTAGCTTCTTGCAAGCGTAAGTTTTTCAAATATTGAAGAGGGCTTGTTCCTGTTAAAGCCTTAAAGTGTTGTCGAAACGAAGAAGCACTCATATGTGCTCGTTGAGCTAGCTCGTTAATTTCCATACTATTCGTTAAATTTGTCTTCATCCAAGTGACTACATTTAGTATTTGCGAACTAGGCGTACCCGCTGAAGCTAAGTGTCGCAGGTGTGTACCATGAGGCCCTAACAAAAGACGTGTTAGTATTTCCTTCTTAATCAGGGGAGTTAAGCTATCAAGATAAATGGGTTCTTTCTGCAAATCTATAAGACGAGTCATTGCATTGCTAAGTCCCGCGTCAATATCATGGATTGATATTGATTTGTACTTCACATCACGTGCAGGTTTATCAAGATCAAGTTCAACACAGGTCTGCATGATCAATTCATAATTGAGTTTTAGTACAACAGCAACAAATGGATTATATCTGGTCGCTTCAGTTACATGTGAAACGACAGGCAAATCAAACGTTGTTAACATTGATTGTCCTGCGACACATGGTAATACTTCTTTTTCAATCGCTAATTGTTTCGCCCCTTGTAAGATCATGGACAAGCTCAAAGTGTAAATGCAGTGCAAAGGTGTCGTTGGGTTGTTTCTGATATGCACTGTTAAACCTTGGATACTCGTGTTGTGATCGCCTTCGGTTTTTCCGTAAGCGAACGCTTTGTCAGCCAAGCTTTGGATATTGTCATTCCCGCGAGTCGTTAGCATAACTTTTCCCTATACCATCACTGTTTCTGATCAAAAATCTTAAGCATTTGCTCAGTAGAAATCTGGCTACCCATCCTTCCACGCTTAACATATTGATGAGAGAAACTCACTGCACCGTTAGACCGAACTAACGCCTCAAATTCATCAATGAAATGCTGCTCGAATTTGCTGTTGAAAGTATTAAACAACACGACGTGTTTATTGGTGAAATCGTTATCTTTTGCAAATTGCCAAATAGGTGGTGCCGGACTGTATAACCAAATAGGTGAGCCTAAATAAACAGTATCATACGATGAAAGGTCGATACGCGTAGGCATAATATCTGCCACGTTGCTCCGCGCGTCCTTTAAGGCACTGATCAATCCAGGGACGCCAAGCTCATAGTTGTTCGCAGTGATTTCATAAATATTAGCGTTAGTTTTATTTGCAATATGGTTGGCAAGGATTCCAGTGTTGCCAGACCGGGAAAACACCACAACCGCTGTTGTAGCCTGTTTATCGCTAGCTGTTGCCAGGCGCTCTTGTAGTTGCTGGTTTGCAGAATGTTGTGCATTTTCGACACGAGTGACCACGAACGCAACCACAAATACCACTACTACAGCTATTAACAGTACAATGCCTATCCATCGGATCATAGTCACTCACCTATATACTTAAACAGAGATAACTTTCTGAAAGAGAATGATTAAAACAAAAACAGAAGCGCTCACCTGTTGTGGAAAAACGCTTCATAATTTCAATTTACTTGAGATGTGTAGCAAGGAAAGGAGCAACCTTATCCATTGCCATTCCGACAGCTTCTGGATGGTCGTACAGCTCGTAGTGTGACCAGTTTTCCAAATCCACTAGTTGGCGATCTTTCGATGCAACCGCTCGACCAAAGATTTCCTGTCCATCTCGAAATGCACCGAATGCACCGACTTTTTGACCAACAACAGCCATCATTGGTTGAGTCATCAACGATTCCGCAAAGGCAAACGCATCCCAACTCAAAGTTTTTTGTGCGTGAGAGAACAACATACGTGTTGCCCCACCCTCAGACTGCCCACGTGGCGTTTTGTAATAATCCGTCGCTTCGAATACGTCACGTTCTGTTAGTCCGTTCTCTTTCGCAAACTCAGGACTTGGAGGAAGAAGTTCATTGACTTGCAACTCTGCGCCGCGAGCTTCGGCCGTACGCTGAGCGGCCATCGCTTCAAGCGCACCAATTGGGTTATACAAGCTGAACCCTTCGCGGAACAAGCGCCCTACGTTCACCGGTGTTATACCAACAACCGCTTTCAAGCGTTTTTCAGTCAGCGCTGAGCTTAAGATGTAGCCTCCACCACCACAGATACCAAGGCCACCAATGCGCTCTTCGTCGACATAAGGTAAGGTTACTGCGTAATCGATGACACGACTGATATCTTCAACACGTTGGCTTGGATCTTCAACATAGCGAGGAAGTCCGCCAGACTCTCCCTGGAAACTCGCATCAAATGCGATCACTACGTAACCTAATTCAGCTAACGCTTTACCATATACAGCACTGGATGTTTGCTCTTTACAGCTACCAAAAGGATGGACACTAATCATCGTTGGGTAACGTTTTGATTCATCAAACCCTTCTGGTAACAGAATTAACGCGGACATGTCCCAGGCCATATCGGCATTTTTAAAGGTGATTTTTTTAGTATTCATAATCATCAATTTCCATTTAATCTAAACATAGGCCCAAGCTAGTTGAACCTAATATCGAGAATTAACTTAGATTTGTTTTACAGTGTGCGTTGGAAGAAAGGCGCTAACACACTGATAGCTTCTGCAATTGGAGATTCACCATCATAAAGATCCATGTGATTTGCCCCGTTAACGACATGCATTTGTTTGTCAGCACTTGCTGCTCGCGCCATCAGATCATCGCTCATCCATTTGCTGCCCGCATCGCTGCCCACAACGGTTAAAAGTGGCTGCGTTAAAAATGCCTCCGCTTTGAAGAACGCATCGTAGGTAATGATTTGGGTCAAGCTGCGTGCTGTTGCAAAGCCAGGTGCGGTGCAATAAGCCGCGCGGTCAGTGTGGTAGTATTCCCACGCTTGACGCAGTTCTTCGTTTGGAGCGTCTTCTTCTTTCATTGGTGCCATTGGAATGATCGCGATTTCTGCACCACTTGCATCTGATGTTCTGGCACCTGAACCGGCTTCGATATAAGGAAGCGCATCACTATCCTTAACATTGTTATCCCAACCATTGCGGAACATCTGACCAATGTTCACCATGCTCACCGTACCAACCGCTTTGATTCGGCGGTCGTTTATCGCTGCATTCGCTGTGTAACCAGCACCAGCACAAATACCCATCGCACCAATACGATCGTTGTCGACGTAATCCAGTGTGGTTAGGTAATCGATCACAGCGCTTACATCTTCAGTGCGGACGTGTGGGTTTTCTAGTTGACGAGGCTCACCAGTACTTTCACCTTGATAAGAGGCATCGTAGGCGATAGCTATAAAACCGTGTTCAGCAAGTTTTTTAGCGTAGGTACCAGCGGTCTGTTCTTTAACACCGCCGCCCGGATGAGAAACCACAACCACTGGATAGCGTTGACTCTTGTCGAAGTCAGCAGGAAAGTTAATCAAACCGGCTAGCGTAATATCCAGGCCATTGGTGTTTGGGAAGTTGACTTTGTTCATGTGCATTGCTCCTAACTAGAGTTCATTGTTATCAAGAGAAGCTGGGTATCCAGCGGTTGTCTGTGCTCTTGACTTACGAATGAGTATAGGAAGCAACGCAATTGATTGTTTGCACAAAATGAGACGATGATTGCCTAAAATGACAAAACATCATTAGCACTCACATCAAACCTTAAACAACTCCAACTTAAATTAATGAAAATTAAGATAAAAAACTTACCATCATGAGAATTTGACATTGTTTATTTTGCTATTGCATTGATAGTTACACTGTTTCTTTGTGTCTGTAGTGCCAATCTAAAAGTGCAAGACAGGTTAGTACCAACCCAACAATAAAAATGACAGCATATGGTGGCAACCACAGAATCAAAAAACCAGATAACCCTGTAATAATCCCACCAACCCAGTGTAAGAGCGACTTTATGTTCAACATGGTTTTTAAAAACAATCCTTGCATCATCAGAAAGACTCCAGGCGCTAGTGAAATCATAAGCCCTGTTGATAAAGAAGCATGCTCGATTGGATGATGGATGGTTTTTTCGTTACCTACCGCCAAAACAATGAGACTCGCGACCATAACCATTAAAGCGTTCATCGCATAGTGGCTTATCCCAACCGGATTTATTGTGACTTTGGCGTACTCTTCTGTATGTTTTTGTATCGACCCAAAGGCGAGCGCCCATAAAGACATTGTGATCATCAACGCTGAACTTCCTGTAAAGAGAGTCATGAAATCAGTCGGATGCTCCGCGATAGATGTTCCAGCCATCAAGATGGTTTCACCAAGAGCAATGATCACAAACAAATTGTATCTTTCCAGCATATGCTCCGCATCAAAAGGAAGTTGTTCAAAATTGATACGATGCCCTGGAATAGGATGAGCAAGATAGGAACCAATTAGGTCAACAAGGACAGCCGCCCCCCACCAAAGCAGTCGCGTCTCTGGTTCTGTTAAAGCACCTATAATCCATAGTGGCGACACTAATACCAACCAAATCAAAACCGCCTTAAAGTGTTGCTTGTATTCTGTTGTGGGTGAATTGTTGATAGTCCAAATTGTTCGGCCAACCTGAATAACAAGCATTGGTATCACAAAGCTCCAGGCCGAATCACTAAACGCTGACCCTATGGAAGCATTCATCATCAATCCCAGCAGTGTCACAACCAGCAACATAATAGTACTGGTTCCGCGATGTACTGGGATCATCGTTGCTGCCCAACTGGTGTATGACCAGACTGAAAGCACACCTATGAGTAGCGTTGCAGTTTCAGCTGCACCTCTCCAAGTTAAATGCTCTGCGAGATGGTGTGATAATTGAATTAGTGCGAAAACAAAAATCAGATCAAAAAATAACTCCAATGGCGCGACTTCATATTCTTCTTTTTTTTGCATTGATGAGTACCTAAATAATATGCGGCATTACTTTAGTCTCTTAGGGTATCGATACAGTTTTTCCCTAAGTTTCTAAGGGTTTCACGTAATTGGGTGAATTTAAAGGATAGGTGTTACCTCGGCCATTTTCCAAGGCATCAGTTTATTGAACTAGCCTAAATTCCTTTCGAATCAGACATAATTCATATACTTACTCTTTCAAGTGTTTGGGAACACAATTTCAACTGAATACATACAAAAACGACCCTAAATTAGGATCGTTTAATGATGGGATTAAATGCATGCGTGAACAATTCAACACCTAACGGTGAGCTATGCGTTTACAGGAAACCACCCTGGCGTAGCGTTAATTACCTCCCATAATTTAGTTGGGATCTGTAACGCTTTAGCACTACTGGATGAATCTAACTGCATCTTGATTTCTGATTCCTGTCCAGTCTGAGCCATTTCAACCCAGTTAGGGTTCATCACCAGACTACGGCCTACCACTACCATCGGCAAATCCATTTTCACAGCCTCACGTGCTTCATCTGGCGTACGAATTTCTCCCGCTGCCATCAAAGGGATTCGTCCAGCAATCATTTCGACAAAACGCTCTGCGGTAGTTTTACCCGTGGTGTCTTCTTGAGATGTCCCTGAAAGGATATTGTATAAAGACGTGTGGAGGTAATCGATGTGACCTTCATTCGCTAACTGATCTGCAAGGGCTAATGCATCGTCAATGCGAAGCGCGCCTTCTCCAGGTTCTTCTGGCGAGATACGATAACCGAGCAGGAAAGGACGATCAGCATATTCCGAAATAACACGACGAACCTCACGAACCACCTCTAGAGGAAAACGCATTCGATTTTCGAGTGTGCCACCCCATTTGTCGGTTCGTTGGTTGAATAATGGTGAAAGGAAGTTCTGGATCAAAAAGCCGTGCGCTCCGTGCAGCTCAATGCCATCAAAACCTGCCTCAATAGCACGGCGCGTGGCTTCACCAAAGTCACGAATTACATCAAGTATTTCTTGCTCCATTAATGCACGACTCGCCAGCTTCCCATCATTAAAAGGCCCTTTGGGCGCTGCAACGGCACTGGCGCTAACAAGTTCACCGTTTGGGATCAACTCTGGCACTGCTTTATTACCTGCGTGGAACAGTTGCAATACCGCTGTTGCGCCACCACTTTTTGCAGCGTTAGCGAGTTTACGTAAGCTTGGAATAAAGCGATCATCATACGCGGCAAATTCATGAGTAAACCCAATGCCGCTGGGTTGCACGTGGGTACACCCCGTCAACATCAAACCGACCCCATGAGCACGCGATCGATAATACGCCAGTTCTTCATTGGAAATGGTTTCATCTTCATTGGATGACCAAGTAGTCATCGGTGCCATCACAACACGGTTTTTTAAGGTGATACCGTTAGCAAAAGTAAAAGGTTGAAATATTGGGTCAATCATTAGTAACTAAAACCTCTAATTACATCGTTAATCATTAAGACATTCATCAACAATGGTATTGAAATTATTTATCAGTGAGTGAGTCATTCTGTCTCGGATAACGTCACTACTTTCAAACAGACTTGTTCTTAAAAATCTGTGGATTGAGTTAAGCTCGCAAATTCCGACGTTTCAGCCAAGCGAGACACCAACGTTGGCGTCACAAAATCAATGGCATCATTGCCAATCAAAAGCTGTTTCGGTTGCTTTTCTAAGTTTGCGACTCTCATGATTACGTTGGCTAATTTCGCTGGATCTCCTTGCTGCTGACCGTCCGCAGCGCTTAACAACTCTCGTGCGTGGCCGTAAGGTAAGTAATCCTCAATTTGGTTTTCACCGTAACTCGCTGATGAATCATTGAGAAATTCTGTACGGAAAAAGCCAGGTTCAATCGCCGTAACTTGTATGCCAAATGGGGCAACTTCATCCGCTAAAGCGAGCGTCATCCCTTCAACAGCAAATTTTGATGCCGAGTAGAAGGTTGCGTTTGCCACTGCTTTCACCCCTGCAATTGAAGACGTATTAAAAATGCGCCCACTGCCTTGAGAACGCATGACTGGTAGTACAGCACGCAAGACATTGGCCATGCCAAATACGTTAGTGCCAAACTGCGCTTCTATTTGTTCTGAAGTTGCCTCTTCAAATCGTCCCAGTAAACAGTAACCGGCGTTGTTAACCAGCACATCAATCCGTCCAAAACGTTTGACTGCTTCACTTACTGCTTGTTGTGCCTGAGACTCGCTCGTAACGTCTAATTCCAATAGCTGAATTCTATCTGCTGGGGCATCAGCAAACACTTCTCTCAATCGGTTCAAACTGCGGCCTGTCGCCACAACTTTATCGCCTTGTTCCAATGCGGCTTTAACAATGTCTGTTCCCATACCACGGGAAGTACCCGTTACAAACCAAATGCGGCTCATGATGGCTCCTATTTGTTGCGTATGATTAGTTCCCGCGTACAAGTGTCTCGCCTGCTATTGCGGTTGCTAATGTAATAATCCTCTCGAAAGTCACTCATATTGCCATTCTGGGTAATGAGGAGTGACTCAGAAGCATGTTTTGATTTACATGAAATACGGCTTATCTGCGTCAGTATTCGGTTTATTTACACCTAGGTTCGCGCCAATGTGCAGATCTGGATTAACGATGACTTTAGCAATCAAATCACCGACACTCTTACGTGAGACGACAGTGCCTTTAAAAGGCTGCCCCTTCTCTGTAATTTCATAATCCACTTCGTCTTCGTCCATCAGCCAAGCAGGTCGCAATATGGTGTAATCTAAACCAGAGGCTTCAATGGCATCAGCAGTGCGGCGATAATACTTCAGCGGCTCACCGATAATGTTGTCGTTCCACTCACCAAACTTACCGGGGATTTCATCATAGATACCCAGAGACAGAACAAATATCAGTCGTTTCACGCCAGTTTCTTGCATCGCACCGATAACAGCTTCTGCTTGTTTATCTAGGTCATCACCGATTAGGTTGGCATAGACAATATCTTGGCCTGACATTGACGATTTAAGTAATTCACGATCGAGCACGTTACCCACTACGATCTGAGCTTGGGCCGGGTCAAATTCGGCTAATTTTTTAGGGTTTCGTAAGAACAACGTTTGATTAATTTCTGGTTGGTTAGTTAAAGACTTCACCACCCATTGTGCTATCTGTCCGCTGGCACCAAGAACAAGAACATTACTCATATTTAATTTCCTTTACTTTCTAAATAGGATTTAATATTTGCTTATTGCCTGAATTAAATTTGAGTTATGGAGATATTAATTGCTATCAACCATAACAACTCGGTATCGAGCTCCTTGAAATCTATACTTCACAACGTCCGCGTAATCTGGACTGTGATACCAGGCTAACGCATCCGCCTTTGATGGAAACTCTAAAAGGACGACACCTTCCGGCTCTTGTCCTTCTAATGCTTGTTGACTTCCGTAAGCAGAAAGCACTTTTACAGAATGACCATCAAGGGTAGGACGCACATTCTCCATGTACTTGTCCAAAGAACTCTGGTCCGTCGTAATCTCACGCGTAAAAATAACGTAAGTTGGCATAATGACGCCTCTCTGAAAAAAGATAGAGTGGTTAACACACTGATTCTTAGCTAGAAGAAACCTCGTTTGAGGAAGACGACCTAACTTTTGTTCATAGCACCGACACAGAATTATCAGTGTCAGTGCCTAATCCATTTATCGATGATGACTATTTCAGCGCATCTTTGAAGAATGGGACCAGTTGAGATACGGCTTCGTCGACATACTTTGGTACGTCATACAGGGACATGTGGTTCGCACCTTCAATCACATACAGTGTTTTATCTGCACTCGCCGCACGTTCAATCAAGTCGTCACTCATCCATTTACTGCCTGCAACGCTGCCTGCAATCGCGAGAATTGGTTGAGTCAGAAACGCTTCTGCTTTGTGGTATGCGTCATAAGTAATGATTTGGTTTAGGTTGCGTGTTAATGCAAAACCTGGTGCATTCGGATGCGCGCAACGTGGTGTGTGGTAGTATTCCCATGCTTCACGGAGCTCTTCATTTGGCGCATCTTCTTCACGCATCGGCGCAAGAGGAATAATGGCGAACTCACCGCTGCTGGCGTCCGTGGTCCGAGCGTTAGAGCCGAACTCTAAATAGCCCACCGCATCAGCGTCTTGGACATTGTTTTCCCAACCGTTACGGAACATTTGGCCGATGTTAACTGCGCTTACCATGCCGAGAGCTTTAATTCGACGGTCATTAATGGCTGCATTTGCACTATATCCAGCACCTGCACAAATACCCATCGCGCCAATTTTGTCATTGTCGACATAAGCCAGAGTGGTTAGGTAGTCAACGACCGCACTAACATCTTCCGTGCTCGTATAAGGATTTTCCATCTGACGATGCTCACCCGTGCTTTCACCTTGGTATGAGCGGTCGAACGCTACAGTGATTAGACCGTTTTCAGCCAGTTTTTTTGCATACAAACCCGCTGTTTGTTCTTTCACACCGCCGCCTGGGTGTGACACAACGACTGCTGCATATTGTTTACTTTCATCAAAGTCTTTCGGGAAATTGATGACGGCAGAAATTTCGATACCTTGACCATTTAGATTTTTGAAAGTGACTTTAGACATAACGGAATTCTCCTGTAGGGGTTAACTGTTCGTCATGGGATGACGTAAGCTTCGAGGTAATCTTAATGAATGGACTGTGTTTGATAAATATCGTTTTACCTACATGACTGTTTAGCTATACTTTACAAATGTTATTTTGCTAGGCTCTGAATATGCCAATTGAACCCTCTCTTGTTTCTTCGTTGACGTGGTTTGCACATGTTGCTCGTCATCGCAGTTTTACCAAAGCAGCCTCTGAAATGGGGGTAACGCGCGCAGCCCTATCACAACATGTCAAAGGGTTAGAGCAGCAGCTACAAGTCCGTTTGTTAAATCGCACCACACGTAACATGTCGCTGACAGAGGAAGGCCAGCGTTTACTGGACATCTTGCACCCATCACTTATGAGTATTGAACAGGTTGTCAATGAGTTGAATGAATCTCATATTGAACCCTCAGGCTTGATACGGATAAGTGCATCTAGAACGGCAGCTAGGCTTCTTATCGAGCCACATCTAAATGAGTTTTTGACGCTATATCCCAAGATACGTTTAGAGCTGATTATGGAAGATGGCTTTACGAACATCGTCGCGGAAGGTGTAGATGTGGGTATCCGTTTGGGAGTCAGTTTAGAGGAACATATGGTTGCGGTTCCCATTACTCCCTCTTTAACAAATGCGATTGTGGGTTCCCCTGCTTACTTCAAGCAACATGGTATCCCCAAAAATCCAAATGACTTAGAAGCACACAACTGTCTCGCGTACCGATTCACCTCCAGTGGAACGATAGACCACTGGTCTCTGACATCACCGGATCAAGAGAAACACACGGTCATTTATGAACCGAAAGGGAGTGCCGTGTTTAATGACGATTACAGTATGTTACAGGCCGCTATACAAGGGGTCGGATTGGTTAAGCACATTGATTTGTGGGTATTAAAACATTTAGAAGAAGGAGCATTAACGCGAGTCCTTACTCCTTGGTGTCGGCCTTTTCCCGGATTTTATCTTTACGTTCCTTCACGAGAGAACATGCCTAAAAAAATACGTGCCCTAATGGATTTCTTGGTCGAAAAACGTGAACTTCTTAAATCGTCACTAAAGTAATCCCTATACTAGGATTGTCTCAGATGAAGTTGCTGCACTGCGTCGGCGGTGCTTTTCGTATAGCATGTTGATATGGCTTTCCTCACTAACAAGCAAATCCAAGATTTACTTTCACTCGTAGGCCAACACGAACGAACTGACATGCTCGAAATTGTTAAGCTGTGTTTATCCACTGGTGCGCGTTGGAACGAAGCGGCACAATTAAAAGGCAGTCATTTTATGATGAACGGTGGCAACATTCTGGTTCTGCGCGACGTATTAGGCCATGCTGATATCTCGATGACAATGCGCTACGCACACTTCGCTCGCGATCATTTATCTAATGTAATTACCCGTAACCCTCTTAGCAATTTATAGCCTGTCGCCACAAAATTTTTTAGAGCTCTGTCGCCACTTTGTCGCCATTAGGCAAATTTAGGGCAAAAAAAGAGCCGCTAAATGCGGCTCTTATTTATTCTATTTTTCCGATATTCAGTCGATTTACTCTTTACCGAATACGTTGTTCTCTTGCTCTTGTACGCGGATGAAAGTCGTACGCTTCGTTAGCTCTTTAAGCTTTGCTGCGCCTACGTATGTACAGGTTGAACGCACGCCACCAAGGATGTCCTGAATAGTGCCGTGAACGCTGCCGCGGTAAGGCAATAGTACGGTTTTTCCTTCAGCTGCGCGGTACTTAGCCACACCACCTGAGTGCTTGTCCATAGCCGACTGAGAAGACATGCCGTAGAATTTCATGAAGGTTTTGCCATCTTTCTCGATAACTTCACCGCCTGACTCTTCGTGACCAGCCAGCATACCACCAAGCATAACGAAGTCTGCACCGCCACCGAATGCTTTTGAAACGTCACCAGCGCAAGAACAACCACCATCACCGATGATCATACCGCCAAGACCGTGCGCCGCATCACCACATTCGATGATTGCAGAAAGCTGCGGGTAACCAACACCGGTTTTAACGCGTGTCGTACAAACTGAACCTGGGCCAATACCCACTTTGACGATGTCTGCACCAGCAAGAATTAGCTCTTCACACATGTCACCTGTAACAACGTTACCAGCAGAGATAACTTTGTCTGGGAATTCTGCGCGTACGCGTTCTACATACTCAACGAGGTGCTCTGAGTAACCATTGGCGATATCAACGCAGATGAAAATGAACTCATCAGAAAGTGCCATGATGTCCTTGGTTTTTTGGAAGTCTGCATCCGACGTACCGGTAGACACCATCACGTTGTTCAGTGTTGCTTTGTCTGCTGATTTCGCAAACTCCGCCCAATCTTCCACAGTGTAGTGCTTGTGCACTGCTGTCATTACACCATGCTCAGCTAACGCAGTAGCCATTTCAAAGCTACCAACCGAGTCCATGTTCGCTGCAATTACAGGCACACCAGACCATTGACGACCACTATGCTTGAATGTAAAATCGCGG
>ERZ1673961.33-NODE-33-length-72611-cov-7.774919_pt1 | contig 72611 bp, 61 predicted proteins | sample MGYA00580189_ERZ1673961 | MGnify/ENA primary metagenome ERZ1673961 (study PRJEB41334, sample SAMN05608105) | rock metagenome | biome: terrestrial subsurface; feature: shale formation; material: shale | place: USA: Pennsylvania ... | reverse complement strand
CACCAGTATTTTTAGCGTAAACCGTCGTCAATAGCTCGTGGGTGAATAGTTACAGAAGTAAAGCGCGATAAATCGCCGTCAACTTTACCGAGGTTAATCAATCCAGATGCATAACCAAAGTTTTTATAAAACACGACTAAGTTACCCCAAGGCGCGTAGTAAGAAATGTCTCCCGCTTTAGAACTCACGCCAGCTGGCGCCCCTTCCTTGGTTAACTTCGATGGTAGGTAGGCTATTTTTTCAGTACTGGCGTAATCCTCCAACTCTACCGTTAATGGTAGTTGGGCGATAAAATCTTGTGTGCTCGGACTGTCATTTAACGTCGCAGTGACGGTGCGATCATCAAATACAAAACGAATCTTCATTGTACTCTCCCCGGTAATATCTCCGCTCTCGGTCACGTTTCCAGAAGCGAAACAAATGTGGCTAATAAGTAATGCGGGCAACACTGTAATCGTGGATAAAATGGTTTTGTGCCACTTCTTTAACAACATAGTCGTGATTCCCTTTTAGTTAAGTGACAGTATTAGAGGTTACCTAATACGCGTGCCATTCTCTGCAGCCCATCGAGTAGCTGTGCTCTCGGACAAGCCATATTGAGACGAATGTAACCCTCGCCTTGGGTGCCGTAAACCGCTCCCTGATTGAGCATAAGAGCGCCTTCAGTTATCAGTTTTTCCCCGATTTCTTCGGAAGGCATATCTAGCTGACGACAATCAATCCATGCCAAATACGTGGCTTCCTGCTGGATGACACTTAAACGTGGTAAGTGCTGGTTAATGAATGCAACGACAACCAAATAGTTCTGATGAAGATACTCTCTCAGCGCATCTAGCCAAGCTTCACTTTCGTTGTATGCCGCCATTAATGCTGCTACGCCAAAAGGATTCACATCACAAACTTCATGAATATTTAATGCGCGATCGATTTTGTCACGTAGCTGTTTATCAGCAGTGATGATATTGGCGATTTGTAGCCCTGCGATATTGAACGACTTACTCGGAGAATTTGTCGTCACTGTATTAGCAAGAAACTCATCCCCCAAGGCAGCAAAAGGCTGATGTTGAACTCCCGGAAACGTAAGATCACAATGGATTTCGTCGCTAATCACTTTGACACCATGTCTAAAGCAGATCTCACCCAATCTGGTCAGCTCTTCTTGTGTCCACGCACGGCCAACCGGATTGTGGGGGTTGCATAGAATCAGAACCTTCACATCAGATCGAGAAGCTTTTCGTTCAAGATCGTCAAAATCCATCTCGTAATAACCATCACGATTCACCAGCGGATTTTCAACAAGGTGGCAGTCCATATTGCGAATCGAACTGAAAAAACAGTTATACGCGGGAGTTTGAACAATAACGCCATCACCCGGATTGGTCAGTGCTTTCAGGATAGCTGATAACGCAGGAACTACGCCTGACGTGTACTGAATCCACTCACGTTGGATGTGAAAGTTGTGTCTTTTATCGAACCAGTTAATAACCGCGGCGTAATAAGCGTCAGGGACTTTGGTGTAACCAAATACGCCATGCTCAACACGTTGTTTCAATGCACTTACAATAGGTTCGGCAGTGCGGAAATCCATATCCGCGACCCACATCGGAAGAATAGAGCTGTTCCCCATGCTATCCCACTTAACACTGCCCGTTCCTTGTCGTTCAACAATTTGATCAAAGTTGAAAGATGACATTATGTTCTCACCTCAAATTCCGTTTCAATTGTGCATCCTCCTGGGTTCTTGCAGTTCTTATCAAAGATAATTTCTCCGATTGAGCGTGCTTTAATACAGCCAGATAAAGGATTCTTGATACTGATGATGTCGGAAACAATTTCAGCGTTCAATGTCGCGTATTCAAAACACAGATCCGTCTCTTCCATAACGCAATTTTCCATGATTAGATCTTGCGCGTAACACAACGGCTGATCACCTCGAATGGTGCAATTAACCAAGCGTAAATTTTTTGAGTGCCAACCTAAATATTCACCATCTAAGACGCTGTCGTATACCGTGACATTTTCTGTGCCCCAAAATGCGTCTTTAGAGTCCAAATACGCGTTGCGAATAGTGACGTTTTTAGCGTCTTGGAACGAGTAGTTTCCTTGTAGCTTGAAGCCATCAATTTCTACATTTTCACAGTTCATAAAAACATAGTCGGCGCCGCGCATTTCAACATTGTTTAAATTGACGTTATCACACATCCACAAGGTTTCACCCGCATTCGGGAATCTCGTATTTTCGATAGTAAGATTCGAGACACGGCGAAACATTTTAGGCGCTTCGATCACGCAGTTATTCATCGTCAGGTTCTCTGAGTACCAGATAGCAGCTCGTGCGTATACCGTAAACAGGCTCTGCTCAATCAAGATGTCATTGCTATGCCAGAAGGGATATTTACCCATAAACTCACAGTGTTTAACCATGATATTTTGCGAATGTTTTAACGCTGACTCACCCGGGTAAAATCGCACTTTATGCAGATATTTGTTTTCTTCAGCGTATAATGGTCTCTCACCTTCAAAGAAGGTGTCGCATAATTTTTCTTGCTGACAGAGTTGGTCTTGGATTGTTTTCGATAGTGTCATGGTACACCTGAACTTAGAAATTAAGGAATTAACGTTGGCAAACATTGCCAGTGCTTACTTATAAATGAACAGTAAATAGCTTGGAAACCAAGCGGGCACATTAATAAAACTCGTCAAATTATTTAATGTAGAGCGAAAGAAAATAAATATATACTCCCAGCCACTCTAATAACTGAATAAAAAGGTAAGGAATACAAAAAGGCAGTGGATCAGTACACCTTACGCGAAACTTTAAAAAGTGATGACTACATCACTGACAATCTTTCCTAAGATAATCTCCCATCAATTTGTAAAGTGGGAGTGTTTCAATGCTGGATTATAATATTTGCTACCAAATATAAACGTCGCAAATATTATTCATTTCCTTTAGCCTAAAATATTATCCAGAACTTGATCGGCATTTAATGCAACATCCTCACCACAGTGCTGTTTTAGTTCGCCAATAAACGTTTTCAACAAGGCTGGCGTGATACCATTATTTAAACTGATACCAAAATGTGCCTGAAGCTGGCCATTAACACCCTGCATATTTGCCAAGGCTGCTATCGTCGCAAGCTCTCGTTCTTTCCATGTCAGTACATCACGCTGGAAAATGTCACCAAACAGATGTGCTTTTAGGTACTGGTCAATTTCGGGGGCAAAATCAAACAAAGGGCCAGAGACAACTTGCCCAACTAACTGGGTTTGGTTTTTAGTACCAAAACTTAAACTGCTTTCGTCTGTTGGTAGAGGGCTTGAAGGCTCGCCTTCTGTATCAAAGATTCCTTGCTGCTTGCGCTCTTCTATAACAGACATAAATGTCCCAAGCGCGTTGAGGCTTCTGGGAAAACCAGTGTATGCGTACATCTGTACCAGTATTTCTTTGGTTTCGCTGATGCTGAGGCCAGCATTCAACCCTTCGCCCAAACTCATCTTCAGCTTTTCAAGCTCACCACTTGCAGTAAATGCAGCTATTGGAATGATGGCTTGTTCTTTACCAGAAAAGTGTTCTTGCATGGTTCCTCCGAAGTTTGAATCAAAAGGCGAATCAATGTCCTGATACCCTTTGGATAACAAGAACGCAGGTTGTGTTGACGGTAACAACATGTCTAAATCTACGCCTAAATTTAAAAACCCGTTAGCCTAATGATTGCCAATACTTGCCTAATTATCCAAACACCAATATTGACAAGAGAACTAGAGAGGAAGTTTAGCCAATACTTAACCCTAAGAAAATAAACTGTAATAGATTGTTATATAAAATATTTATACTAACTCAACGAACAATAAGTGCATGATAAACCGAGAGAGCAATCGAAAAAATCGTGATTGAACTATCAATAGCAAATTGCCTAATAATCTTTACATAAGGAAAATAGCTGTTATAACTAAATAGTCGAAGACAGAAGTAGTCCAACCCTTTGGTTGCCCGTGGAGTAGCAATGAACGATTCACAAAACACAAACGTAGCAGCATCAATCCTTGCTGAAAAAATCCAAAAATGGACCGGTGATGCCACACAATTTGATACTGAAATCCCAGGGCTTAGATTAAGTCGCTGGACAACGCCTACACCACCAACCAGCTACACTCACAACCCAAGCATCTGTCTGATTGCTCAAGGAAAAAAGCGTGTTTTTCTGGGTGACGATAGCTTCACGTATGATGCCAATCATTTCCTGATCTCGTCAGTTGATCTCCCTATCACTGCCAACATAATGGAAGCAAGCGAAGATGAACCCTACCTTGGACTAATAATGGAGCTGGATTTACAAGAGATTTCCCAACTCATTGTAGATAGTGAGTTTTCTTTTAAGACCAACAAGGAAGCACAGAAAGGTATTGCTGTAGGAGAACTGTCAGGATCGCTACAAGATGCGTTTATTCGCCTTATGACTCTACTAGACGAGCCTGATAACATTAAGATCTTGGCTCCGGTAATCAAACGAGAGATTTTTTACCGATTATTAATGACTGAGCAAGGCGCACGATTAAACCAAATCGTGACGACAGGTAGCCATAGTCACCAAATCGCCAAAGCCATTGACTGGCTAAAGAACAACTTTGTCAAACCATTAAGCGTAGGCGATCTTGCAGCGTACAGTGGTATGAGTAAATCTGCTTTTTACACGCATTTCCGTTCAATGACATCGATGACGCCATTACAGTTCCAGAAGAAATTGCGACTCAGTGAAGCGCGTCGATTGATGCTGACAGAAAACTTAGATGCAATGGCAACAACATTTAAAGTTGGATATGAAAGCCCTTCCCAATTTAGCCGCGAATACAGTCGCTTGTTTGGTTTGCCACCATCGAAAGACATTAAAGCGCTCAAAGAAGCCAACATCTCTTAAATTTGCTTCTACTCAACCCGTTATAAAATAATGAAAAAGTGGGCATATCGCCCACCCCAGATGCTCTCTAAAACGCAAACGGCTAGAAAACACTCGTTAATCGCGGTGTTTGCGGAATCACTTGCTCTAGCTGCTTAAAACATACTTACAACGCTTCAACCAGACCTGCGCCATCTTTAGCTTTGCACACATAAATCGATGCTTTTAAACCTGTCGCAGCTTCATATTTAGATTCTACCGTCGATTTCACCTTGTCCACCAATGCAGGTGGAACGAGAGAGACGATACAGCCACCGAAGCCACCACCGGTCATGCGCACGCCTCCTTCTTCACCAATCACTTCTTTCACCATCTCAACTAGGAGGTCGATTTCTTTGACGGTAATTTCGAAATCATCACGCATTGATTCATGAGACTGAGCCATCAGTTCACTCATTCGTTTAATATCATGCGAACGGAGCGCTTTTGCCGCTTCGACTGTGCGATCGTTTTCAGTGATCACGTGACGTGCACGTTTTGCCACCAATTCATCCAACTCAGAAACTTTCTCGTTGAACTGCTCAATGGTGACATCGCGTAGAGCTTTAACACCAAAGATGCGCGCCGCTTCTTCACATTGCTCACGACGAGTGTTGTATTCGCTGTCAACCAGACCACGTTTTTTATTCGAGTTGATGATCACGACTGCCATGTCCTCAGGCATAGAAACCGCTTGTGTTTCCAGACTGCGACAATCCAATAGCATGGCGTGGTTTTCACGGCCTTCTGCCGAAATCATTTGATCCATGATGCCGCAGTTACAACCAACAAATTCGTTCTCGGCTTGCTTACCATTTAATGCGATTTCCGCCTGGCTTATTTCCAGGTTGAAGAGCACTTTGAACGTCTGACCAATCACGACTTCCAGTGCCGCTGATGAGCTCAACCCCGCACCTTGAGGAACATTGCCGCTGACAGAGATATCAGCACCGGTAAACTGGTAGCCACGAGCCAACAGACACTTCACGACACCGCGAATGTAGTTTGCCCACATTTTGTCTTCTTGGTATGTGATTTCTTGAGTGATATCGAATTCATCAATCGCGTTGGCGTAATCAACCGATATTACGCGTACTAGGTTGTCGTCACGCTTTGCTGCCGCAACAACCGTCTGATAGTTAATTGCACATGGCAGTACAAAACCATCGTTGTAGTCGGTGTGTTCACCAATCAGGTTTACACGACCAGGCGCTTGGATAATATGGCTTGGCGCATAGCCCAACACGTTCTCAAAAGACGCATTCACATTTTGGATTAAATCAGACATATTGAATTCCTAATCTCATAAATTCTTTTCAATTTCTCTTTAACTGGCAGATAGTCCGAGAAAATTTTGTTAAGCCCTAAATATTTGGAATTGCAGCTAGGCGACAAGTAAATTCAGCCCTATGAGCATAGATTTCCTATGTGATTAGGGCGGCCGGCGATCCGGTGGATTTATGCAGGCAACAACGCTGCGGTTTCAAATATGACGGGGTTACTGTTCTTTGTAGTGCAAATCACTTAGATCACGCAGACGCTGTGCCGCTTGCTCTGCGGTTAAGTCGCGTTGACTTTCGGCCAGCATTTCGTAACCCACCATAAACTTACGTACTGTCGCGCTGCGTAATAGTGGCGGGTAGAACAGTGCGTGAAGCTGCCAATGGTCTACATCTGTGCCTTGTTCAAAGAAAGGGGCGTAGTGCCAACCCATTGAGTAAGGGAAAGAACATTGGAATAGATTGTCATAACGGCTGGTCAGCTTTTTGATAGCTACCGCCAAGTCGTCACGCTGCTCATTACTTAACTCGCTCATACGGCGAATGTGTGTTTTGGGTAGCAGCATGGTTTCGAATGGCCACGCCGCCCAGTAAGGGACAACCGCCAACCAATGCTCGGTTTCAACGACGATACGGGAGCCATCTTTTAGCTCAGCTTGTACGTAATCCACCAGCAGGTTGCTACCGTGTTCCTGGTAGTAAGCCTTTAGGTTTTGCTCTTTACGTTCAATCTCATTTGGTAAAAAACTGTTCGCCCAGATTTGACCATGTGGGTGAGGCTGAGAACAGCCCATAGTTTCACCCTTATTCTCAAACGCTTGGACCCAAATATACTCTTTACCTAGCTCTTCAATTTGCTCGTTCCACGTATCAATCACGCCACGGATTTTGTCTACCGGTAGTTCAGGTAAGGTTTCGCTGTGGTCAGGAGAGAAACAAATCACTCGGCTCAAACCGCGTACACCTTGGTTTTTGAATAGTGGGTTGTCTGATTCTGGCGCATCTGGTGAATCCACCATCAGAGCAGCGAAGTCGTTATTGAATACGTAAGTGCCCTGATAATCTGGGTTAACATCGCCAGAGATACGCTCATTTGTCGGGCACAGGAAACACTTCTCATCGTAGCTTGGTAGCTCATCAATCGCCGCTTTCTCATCCGCCCCACTCCAAGGACGTTTTGCACGGTGTGGTGACACTAAAATCCATTGACCCGTTAGTGGGTTGTAACGGCGGTGTGGGTGAACCACTGGGTTAAATTCAACGTTCGACATTTTACTTACTCAACTTATTCTTCTTACTAGTCCGACGCACTGCACCGGATGAAAATTAGTAACCTTGTGGGTTGTTAGATTGCCAATTCCAAGTATCGGCAGTCATTTCAGCAACGCTGCGTGTTGCTTTCCAACCAAGCTCGCGCTCTGCCTTGTCTGTGCTCGCCCAACATTCGGCGATATCACCCGGACGACGCGGGCACAATTCGTAAGGCACAGGTTTACCGCAGGCAGCACCGAAAGCTTCCACCATTTCAAGTACGCTAGAACCTTTACCTGTCCCTAGATTGTATGTGTGCAAGCCCGCTTTGTGCCCCACAGCTTTCAGTGCCGCAATGTGGCCATCAGCCAGGTCCATTACATGGACGTAATCACGCACACCTGTACCGTCCGACGTTGGGTAGTCGTTACCAAATACGGAGAGCTTTTCACGACGACCAACCGCGACTTGTGCAATAAACGGCATCAAGTTGTTTGGAATGCCTTGCGGGTCTTCGCCCATGGTGCCTGATGGATGCGCGCCAACAGGATTAAAGTAGCGCAGCAAAGTGATGCTCCAATCGCTTTCAGCATTGAACAAATCACTCAAACACGCTTCCACCATGTATTTACTACGACCGTATGGGTTAGTGGTTGCACCTGTTGGTGAGTCTTCTGTGATCGGAACGATTTCTGGATCGCCGTAGACGGTTGCTGAGGAACTGAATACGATGCTTTTCACACCCGCTTTACGCATACTACGCGCCAACACCAATGAGCCATTGACATTGTTATCGTAATATTCCAATGGCTTGACGACTGACTCACCTACCGCTTTCAGACCTGCAAAGTGAATGACCGCTTGGATATCATGCTCAGCGAATACCGAATCCAAAAACGCTTCATCACGAATATCGCCTTGATAAAAAGTTGGCTGTTTGCCAGTTAGCGCTTCAATACGGCTCAATACTTCTGTTTTGGCGTTACACAAGTTATCGACAATGATGGGCTCCATGCCCGCCTCAATCATCTGAACGCATGTGTGACTGCCGATGTAACCCATACCACCTGTGACAAGTACTCTCACTTTTACTTCTCCGCTGTTGCTGCTTCCTACTCGTTACCGGACCTGATGCTCACTGAGCCAGCGTTATTCACACCAAGTCGATACGCCCAATTCTTCGCTGATTAAAATTCTATCAACCAAAACCGATTTAGATCCGTGATCAAACTCAAATTAGTGTAAACGTTTCCACAGATAAAAGCACTGTTTAGTCTTAGAAAGAAAAAATCACGCATAATCGAAAAATAGAACGATTATTAAAACCTTAATTGGTCACAGCTCTAAGATAATCAAGAAGCGTCAACTTACATAGTAAATTGTAAATACGCCAAAATTGTAAACGATACCACTTAGTGACAGTTAGCTCTGAATGAGTAATAGCTCATGAGTACTAAGAAACAGGAAAAAGATGGGTATGGAGAAGCGAATTGAATTTTCTCCATTAAAAAGGGACCTGAGTCAAACTCAGATCCCTCATTTTTATTCACTTTCTGCTAATCGTATGACTACGCCAGAGAAGACATATCGATAACAAATCTATGCGCTAAATCACCAGAAGCGAGCTGCTTAAATGCATCGTTAATTTCATTCATTTTGATCATTTCGCATTCTGGGTAGATGTCATGATCAGCACAAAAATCCAGAAGTTCTTGCGTTTCAGCGATACCGCCGATCAACGAACCAGCAACGCGACGACGACCAAATACTAGAGGTACGCTCATTAGCTCGTCTAATGGACCAACCTGCCCAACAATGACAAGTGATCCGTCTAGATCCAACAATGGCGTATATAGGTTGACATCATGCTTGGTTGGTACTGTATCGATGATGAGATCGAACGAAGAAGCCGCAGCTTGCATTGCCTGCTCGTCTGTTGACGCCAGGATAGCTTTAGCTCCCAATGCTTTTGCTTGTTCTTCCTTGATTGTTGTACGGCTGATTACCGTCACTTCAGCACCCATTGCCACAGCAAGCTTAACCGCCATGTGACCTAAACCACCTAGACCGATCACACCAACTCGCGAACCTTCAGTTACGTTCCAAGTACGTAGTGGTGAGTATGTTGTAATACCTGCACAAAGAATTGGCGCGGTACGAGACATATCCAACGAGTCTGGAACGCTTAATACAAACTCTTCACGAACCACGATGTGTTTAGAGTAACCACCTTGAGTGATTTCACCGGTATGACGATCTGGTGCACCGTAAGTCGGCGTCATGCCATTGCGGCAGTACTGTTCTTCGCTGTCATGGCAGTGGTCGCATTCCTGACAACTGTCCACCATACAACCGACGGCAACTCGGTCACCTACTTTGTATCGAGATGCTTCCGCACCTACCGAGGTAACGATACCAACAATTTCGTGGCCAGGAACCAGTGGATATGGTTGAGGTCCCCAGTCACCATTAACGGTATGTAAATCTGAGTGGCATACACCACAATAGGTTATTTCAATCGCGACATCATTTGGACGTAACTCTCTGCGTTCGAAATGATATGGTACAAGATCCGTATTTTCTGATTGTGCCGCGTACCCAATTGTTTTCATGTCACAATATCCTTTTATTCTCTATTGCTAATTTAGGATGACTATCAGTCACAAGTCATCACTATCACCTTATACACTTAGAGATCACAGTTCTTGCCCGATAATCTTTTATCCTTGCTCGATAGTAATCACGGGGCTTCAGATTAAGCGAGGCTCAACGGTAATCATTCATATAGTGTCGTCTACACACAAAAAGCATAGGGTTGCTATCTATTCACTTAGCCGTGGAATAAAACCTAAAGTCACAAGGTAAATCAGAAAAGAAGCCACCAGTTCCTCTCCCATTCACACACCTTCACAATCTCAGTCAAAGTGATTAGCCGTCGGGAGATATTTATGCCTAAATATAGGAATAATATCCATATCCAAACGTATGCCCCAACCTAAGAGAAAGTGAGAAGTAAATGCAGGAAAAAAAGCCGGAATCTATTGAGCGTAATCCTTGTCCTGAACCAATCAGAATCGGTTTTATTCTCCAACCACATTTTTCTCTTATGGCATTTACTGCTGCCATGGATGCGCTTATTACGGCAAACCTAGTCCATGAAACCAGCTTATTTCAGATTCAAACCTTTGGTATCGATTCGCGTAAAGTATTGAGTGATATAGGCATCGATATCGCAACAGATGCAACGGTTGAGTCGCTAAATCTACACAAAAGAGGCTCACTGGATTGGCTGTTTGTTTGTGGTGGTTATCGTTGCGGTACGCAAGCATCTCAGCTGCTTACGGAATGCCTGGCATCGGCCTACAATCAAAAGATCAATCTAGGCAGCATTTGGAATGGGACCATTGCATTAGCCCATGCGAACGCCATTGAAGAAAATACCGCTTCCGCTGTGCACCCTAACAGTCATCAGTTTATTCATACCACTTTCCCTGCTCTGGAATTATCCTCCCACACGTATGAAGTGTCGGCCAATCGTGCTAGCTGTGCGGGACCAAATAGTGCCATGGAGATGATGCTGAGTATTATTGAGGCAAAATTTGATCAGAAGTTAGTGCGGGCAGTACGCGAGATCTTAAGCTGTGATCAAGCGTCAGAAGGAAGACAGACAATTTTACACAGCCAGCCGAATAAGCCGTCAGTCGATACTCTGGCTCGCCCCGAGGCTTTGCAAGATGCCATTAGCCTGATGGAATCAAACATCGAGGAACCGTTGACGCCCGACGAACTCGCGCGATTTTTATCGATGTCTCGCAGACAGCTAGAACGGCTATTTCAAACCCATCTCGATATCTCGCCATCGAGGTATTATCTGAAGCTACGTTTGTTAGCTGCTCATAAAGAGTTGGAAAAGAATAAAGAACCTATTATTCAGATTGGCTTGAGCTGTGGCTTTGTGAGTAGCAGTCACTTCAGTAACTGTTTTAAAGACTTCTTTGGTTACACCCCGACTCAACTGCGTCAAAATATGAAGAGTAAAAATTCCAGTCATCCAACGCGATAACAAGCCAAGTTCCAATAATACCAATCACAGTAAGTAAGTGATCAGAAATAGCGTAGGAAAAATGCTTGAGAACAAGGCAAAATTTTTCGATAAGTAGTTATTCTACAATCAAAAATCTTAACGCCGTTATCGAGTGTTTTAACAAGCTAGAATGACCAGTTATTTACTACGATTGGTATAAATAGCGGCCATAAAAAAAGAAGACACAGAGCCCGCTGTGTCTTCTTTGGCTTAGTAAGTGAGTGTCAACACCAAGGACGAGAGATAGAAAATATCAACACTCAATCACATTAACAGCTAAGCCACCTGTTGATGTTTCTTTGTATTTATCCTGCATATCCAGGCCAGTATCGCGCATTGTTTTGATAACTTTATCCAGAGACACAAAGTGCTCTCCGTCACCACGCAATGCCATTTGAGCTGCATTGATGGCCTTCATCGCAGCAATCGCATTACGTTCGATGCAAGGCACCTGAACAAGTCCTCCTACCGGATCACAGGTCAATCCAAGATTATGCTCTAAGCCGATTTCTGCTGCGTTTTCAATTTGTAGTGGCGTTCCCCCTAGAACGGCACAAACACCCGCAGCAGCCATGGCACAAGCAGAGCCCACTTCACCCTGGCAGCCCACTTCCGCGCCAGAGATAGACGCATTCTTCTTACAGAGAATACCTATCGCAGCGGCCGTTAAAAGAAAATCAACCACCTGCTCATCAGAGCAATTCGGCGTGAACTCTTTGAAATACATCAATACGGCTGGAATGATACCCGCTGCGCCGTTTGTCGGTGCCGTTACCATTCGGCCACCAGCCGCGTTTTCTTCGTTAACGGCTAGCGCGTATAAATTGACCCAATCCATGCCGCTAAGTGTGGAGCTAATGACATTTGGGTTGGCACAATAGACGAGCGAGTCGAATAGTTTCTTTGCACGGCGTTTAACATTTAGTCCACCTGGCAACACGCCCTCAGCATTGAGGCCGTTGGAAATACAAGACTTCATTGCGTACCAGATATTCAGCAATCCGTCTCTGATCTCCTGTTCTGAACGCCAAACCTTTTCATTTTCCAGCATCAGTTCACTGATACTCATTTGGTTTTTCTGGCATAGCTGGAGAAGTTCTTCACCGCTATTGAAATCATAAGGAAGCGCGACAGAATCCGCTGCAGAGGTCTCAGACAGCGCTTCTTTCTTATCTAAAATGAAGCCACCGCCCACAGAAAAATAAACGTTTCGGTATAACGTATGACCGGATTCGTCGATGGCGATGAGTTCCATTGCGTTCGGGTGATAAGGGTGCACTTCACGCAAGAACTTCATGTCGTTTGACCAGTCAAAAGGGACCAGTTTTTTACGCTTCAGCCATAAGTCACCACCTTGCTTTAATTCCTGTGTGATGACAGGGATCGTTGCCGTATCAACGGTGTCCGGTAGCTCTCCCATTAGGCCAACGACGATGGCAGAATCCGTACCATGGCCAACGCCAGTCGCACTCAAGGACCCCATTAACTTAACCACGATTCGCTGAGTCGATTCTAAGAAATTTAACTCATCTAACTCATTGGCAAATCGATTGGCGGCAACCATAGGTCCAACAGTATGAGAACTTGATGGCCCAACACCAATTTTAAACAAATCGAAAACACTGATAGACATCCCTTGCTACTCCTATCAATGGCTTAGAATAATTGTGCGAGTACCGGATAAAAATACCCGTCTCTCAACATGATGTTTTACAGCATTAAACAACGTAATTCGTTCAACATCCTGACCTTTAGCAATCAAATCTTCTGGATAGTGAGCATGCCCTACTTCCTGAAGCCCTTGAGAGATGATCGGACCTTCGTCCAAATCGTTGTTTACGTAGTGAGCCGTTGCACCTACCATCTTCACGCCTTTTTCCCATGCCTGATGGTACGGACGTGCGCCTTTAAAGCCTGGTAACAGGGAGTGATGGATATTGATTGCGCGTCCACTTAAGCGTTCACAAAGCCAAGGAGAAAGAATTTGCATGTAGCGCGCCAGTACGACCAATTCGATGTCGTATTCATCTAACAAGCGAACAATTTCCGCTTCCTGCTCTGGCTTGGTCTCAGGAGTAATCGGCAGATGGTGGTAAGGAATACCGTGCCACTTCGCCAAGTCTTCCAAATCTGGATGGTTTGAGATGATAACCGGCACTTCAACATTTAACTGACCAGTACGATAGCGATAAAGCAAATCGTTCAGACAGTGATCATATTTTGAAACCAGGATAGCCATACGCATGCGTTGACCAGAGGCAGTCAGATTCCACTCCATTGAGAAATCTTTCGCTCTTACACCAAACTCTGAGTCAAATTGCTGCGGATCAAAATCTGGTTCAGCAGGAATAAACTCAATACGAATAAAAAACTGCCCTGTTGCTCTGTCATCAAAAGACTGGATTTCATTGATGTAATGACCAACGCTCGCCAAATAACGCGTAACGACGTCAACAGTGCCGCTTACACTCGGACAATGTGCGGTAAGAATCCAAGTTTGTGTTGAATTTTCCATAGTTCCCTCTACTCATGGTATAGCCGGTACATCCCGTACCGGCTCGATTACAACTTAGCTAGCTCTTTACTTAGCGATTGACAGACCAAACTCTAGGCTTGCATCTTGAATCCACAACCATAGGTAGTCAGAGAAGCTACGGCGAACAACCAACTCGAACTTATCTTCTTCAAGGCGACGAATGATCGCGCCACTTTTCGCAAATACGGTTGACACAACTTTGCCAACTGGGAATTCCTTCAAGTGAACATCAATCGGCGTCGACTTTTTCAGAACATCAACAGCATGAGTACCAGAGAGCTCCAGAATCGTTGAACCGCCGCTACCGTTAACCAGAGAGTAATGACCCTTCATTTGCTCACGAAACGCTGATTCCACGTCAAATGCTGCTAGTCCTGGAACCGTAATCAACCATTCATCCGGCGCTAACCAACGAGCGGCAAAGTCGCCTTTCGACGTTGATGTCAACGGTTCAAGTGGTAGTGAGAAGCCAAGAATTGAAGACACTGTTTTGAGCATTTCTTCATTTTCTGGGTTGCATCGTAATGTTAGATGCCCCATCAACTTCACTTCTTTAAGAACCACACCTTGACGATCTGGTGGCATACTTGCCAATTTATCGAACTCTGCATGATGCAAAGGAGATTCACCGAAAATTTCTCCACCAGGAACCTGGTTCATTAGGTCAACCAATGGTTGTTTGTTTTCTTGTTCAATCAATGTTGTATCAGACATTTTGGCGCTCTCCCTTTGGATCCAAAAATACAGTGCTGCAGATTTCAGCTTCAATCACGGTACCGTCTACTTGTGGGTAGTAAACCTTTTCGCCCATGCGGTCCAGACCACCTTTTACAAAGCCCATCGCGATACTGCGATTCAGGTTTGCACTCCAGTAGCTAGACGTAATATGTCCAACCATTGGCACAGGAATCGGCGCATTTGGATCGAGAACACCTTGTGAACCTTCAGGAATAACGACATTCGGGTCGATGGTTTTCAAGCCAACCAGTTGTTTACGGTTTTCTCTTACACAGTCTTCACGTGCCATGCCTCGTTTACCGATAAAGCTGAATGGTTTGCTGTTCGCGACACACCATCCCATACCTAAATCGTAAGGGTGAACACTTCCGTCTGTATCCTGACCTGCGATAATGAAACCTTTTTCTGCACGCAAGATGTGCATAGTTTCAGTACCGTAAGGCGTGATGTCGTATTTCGCACCGTGTTCCATCAACTTCTTCCAAACGTGTAGGCCGTAGTTTGCCTGAACGTTGATTTCGAATGACAGTTCGCCAGTGAAAGAGATACGGAAGATACGCGCTGGTACACCAGCAACCGTAGCTTGTTTCCAGTCCATAAACGCGAAGTTATCTTTGCTTAGGTCGCAATCTGTCAGCTCTTGAAGCAGCTTGCGGCTGTTTGGACCTGAAATTGTTGCTGTCGCCCAGTGATCGGTAACCGAAGTAAAGTACACTTCCAGTTCCGGCCATTCTGTTTGATGGTAAAGCTCTAGCCACTCTAGTACGCGCGCAGCACCACCAGTTGTGGTAGTCATTAAGAAGTGGTTTTCGCCAAGACATGACGTTACACCATCGTCGAACACCATACCGTCTTCACCACACATCAAACCGTAGCGACATTTACCAACTGGCAGTTTTGCCCAAGCGTTGCTGTAAATACGGCCTAAGAATTCACGCGCGTCTTTACCTTGAATATCGATCTTACCAAGTGTTGATGCGTCCAGAATGCCGACAGAGTTACGTACTGCGAGACACTCACGGTCGAGAGCTTGTTGCATGGTCTCTGCCGCTTTAGGGAAGTACCATGGACGTTTCCATTGACCAACATCTTCAAACAATGCGCCATTGTCTAAGTGCCACTGATGCATTGCGGTGTAACGTTTAGGGTCAAACAACTCTTTACAGTTACGTCCCGCAATCGCGCCAAAGGTAACCGGCGTGTAGTTTGGACGGAAAATCGTCGTACCTGTTTCTGGAATTGACTTGTTCAGCGCGTTAGCGGCGATAGCCATACCGTTAATGTTACCTAGCTTACCTTGGTCAGTACCAAAGCCCATTGCTGTGTAACGTTTAACGTGTTCGATTGACTCAAAACCTTCACGACATGCCAGTTCAATACCAGCCGCTGTTACATCGTTTTGGAAATCCACAAACTGTTTCGGTGCTTTCGACGTCTTTTTAGGGTGCGGAATATGGAACAATGCCATTGGTTTCGCGACTGGTAACTCATTAGTCTTTGGAAGCGTAACATCCACTGCACTCAGACCTAGTTCTTGAATCGCTTTATTACCCGCTTCAATACCCTCTTGCATCGCACCTTTAGTGGTGAAATTGCCGTTAATCGCACCTGCAATCAACTGCTTCTGTTTTGTTTCACCTGGAACAAAACCGATAACTTCTTCGTTCCATACTGGACGGCTGCCAGTGTGACAAGATAGGTGCACTGCTGGGCTGTAGCCGCCAGATGTTGCAACCGTATCTACTTGAATTGTCTCGCTTGAGCCTTCAACTTTCTTACCGCTCGCATCGAGTTTGTTAATACGTACACCAGTCACACGCTTGCTTCCCAGCGCTTCAACAACCGCAGAACCTTTAATGACACGGATTCCCGCTTTAATCACGCTCTGGATGATTGCACTGTCCGCATTTGCTCGGGTATCAACAACCGCTTTAACTTTACGACCTGCGCTATGCCAATCCAATGCTGTCTGGTAGCCACTGTCGTTCGTCGTCATAACCACAAGGCTTTGACCTGGTACCACTGAGTAGCGGTTGATGTATGTAGATACTGCGCTACAAAGCATGCTGCCTGGTAAATCGTTGTTACCAAATACAAGTGGACGCTCGTGAGAGCCTGATGCCAACACTACCCATTTCGCACGAACGCGATGCAAACGCTGGCGAGCAGTATGCTTAGGCGCAAGATCCGTCAGATGATCAGTACAACGCTCGTGGATAGTTAAGAAGTTATGGTCATGGTAGCCGTTCACGGTTGAGCGTGGCAGTAGCTTCACTTCCGGACATGCTTCCAGCTCAGCCAGAACCTCTTGCACCCACTGAGTCGCTGGTCGGTTATCTACTTGTTCTTTCGTGTTAAGTAGGTTGCCGCCCATCTCACTTTGTTCGTCTGCAAGAATTACGCGAGCACCGCTGCGTGCTGCTGTCAATGCAGTCATCAGACCTGCAGGGCCTGCGCCAACAACTAAAACGTCGCAGTGTTGGTTGATGTTTTCGTAACGGTCAGGGTCGTTCTCTAGTGGTGAGCGACCTAATCCCGCAGCGCTACGAATGTATTTTTCGTAGGTTTCCCACATTGATTTTGGGTACATGAAGGTTTTGTAGTAAAAGCCCGGAGGCATCATGCCGCCGCCGACTTTACCTAAAACGCCCATTACATCTTTATCAACATTCGGCCAGCCATTGGTTGACTGACAAACAAGACCATCGTAAAGCTCTTGCTGAGTCGCACGAATGTTAGGAACCTGCGTCGCTTCTGTCGCACCAAGCTGGAAGATTGCATTTGGCTCTTCTGCACCTGCTGCGATGATGCCGCGAGGACGACTGTATTTAAAACTACGGCCAACAACATCAACACCATTTGCCAATAGCGCTGAAGCCAGTGTGTCACCCGCGTAGCCTGGGTACGACTTACCATTGAATTCAAAATTGATTGACTTCGACTGGTCAACTCGACTTTGTGATGAAATACGATTTACTTGTGTCATCCTTAACACTCCTTACTCTGCAGCCAGTGAAGGTTGCTCTCCAATCTTGTAGACTTCTTTAATTTCGTAAGTCTGTGTATCACGCGTCATATTGAAAAACTTGCGACACCCCGCTGAGTGCACCCACATTTCGTGGTGAAGGCCTCTTGGGTTCTTACGGAAGAATAGGTATTGGCCCCATTCTTCATCTGTGCAGCTGTCCGCATCGACTGGACGTGTAATGTGAGCTTGACCTTTTGGGTGGAACTCTTCTTCTTCGCGATACTCACAGCAGTGAGGGCAATAAATCAGAAACATAATTCTTCTCCTGTTAGTGCGCTACGCCCGCAGCACCGTGTTCGTCGATCAATGCACCATTGTTGAAGCGGAACATTGAGAAAGGTTTAGCCAGTTCATGCATTTCGCCTTTAGCCAAGCTGGCTGCGAATACGTTGCCTGACCCTGGAGTCGCTTTAAATCCACCCGTACCCCAACCACAGTTGAAGAATAAGTTTTCAACCGGTGTTTTGGTCATGATTGGACAAGCGTCCGCTGTGGTATCAACAATGCCACCCCACTGACGGTTCATGCGTACACGGGAGAAGATTGGGAACATTTCAACAATCGCTTGCACGGTATGCTCAATCGTCGAGTAAGAACCGCGCTGACCGTAACCGTTGTAGCCATCGATACCAGCACCGATAACTAAGTCACCCTTATCGGATTGGCTGACGTAACCGTGTACGTGGTTCGACATCACAACGGTGTCCAGAATTGGTTTGATCGGCTCTGATACAAGTGCCTGCAATGGGTGCGATTCTAAAGGCATTTCGAATCCAGCCATTTTCGCTAGCACGCCTGAGTTACCTGCAACCACACAACCCACTTTGTCAGCCATGATGTTGCCGTAACGGTTCGTTTTCACACCAACAATCGCGCCATCTTCGATGATCATGTCGACCACTTCAGTTTGCTGAATCAGATCAACGCCCATGCTGTCTGCACCGCGAGCAAAGCCCCATGCAACGGCATCGTGACGCGCAACACCAGCGTTTGCCTGCCATGACGCACCAAGGATTGGGTAACGAGTATTCGCAGAGCAATCCATATGCGGCACAAGCTCTTTAACCTGTTGTGTATCAAGTACTTCACCTTGGATGCCGTTCAGACGGTTTGCTGCAACACGACGTTCGATATCGCGCATGTCTTGCAGCGTGTGTCCCAAGTTGAGACAGCCACGACGAGAGAACATCACGTTGTAGTTCAGGTCTTGTGATAAGCCATCCCATAATTTCAGTGAGTGTTCATATAGAAATGCAGCTTCATCCCACAAGTAGTTAGAACGAACAATGGTTGTATTACGCGCGGTATTACCACCACCTAAATAACCTTTTTCAATGACAGCAACGTTAGTAATGCCATGTTCTTTTGCCAAGTAGTAAGCGGTCGCTAATCCATGACCACCGCCACCAATAATAATGACGTCATACTTTTTCTTAGGCGTAGGATTGCGCCAGACACTTTGCCAATTTTCGTGATGGGAAAGAGAGTGTTTAAGTAGACCAAAACCTGAATAATGCTGCATTTGTCTATTCCTTCATTTCAGCTAAAGTCAAATACCGTTTTCTATTGGTATGCAGGGAAATCACGGCATAGTGACTGCACTTTGCTTCCTACGACTTCAATCGTGCTTGCCAGCGCTTGCGGGTCATCAAGGACATCAAGAATGTCTGAGATCCAACCTGCTAGCATTTCACATTCCGCTTCACCGAAACCACGCGTTGTAATCACTGGCGTACCAATGCGCAGGCCTGAAGTAACGAATGGAGATTGTGGATCGTCCGGTACAGCATTTTTGTTTACGGTGATACCCGCCATGCCAAGTGCTGCGTCTGCCGCTTTACCTGTCAGCTTCTGACGGATTAGGCTCAACAGGAATAAGTGGTTGTCTGTACCACCCGATACAACGTCGAAACCACGCTCGATAAATACTTTCGCCATTACCTGAGCGTTAGCCACAACTTGTTTCTGGTATTCAGCGAATTCTGGCTCTAACGCCTCTTTAAACGCTACTGCTTTTGCCGCAATCACGTGCATTAGAGGGCCACCCTGACCACCAGGGAAAACAGCAGAGTTGATCTTTTTCTCTAGTTCAGCGTCGCGAGAAACAATCAAACCACCGCGTGGACCGCGTAGCGTTTTGTGTGTTGTGGTTGCTACAACATCCGCGAAAGGTACTGGGTTTGGATAAACACCAGCTGCAACCAGACCCGCAACGTGCGCCATATCAACGAATAGGTAAGCGCCAACTTTGTCCGCGATATCGCGGAAACGTTGCCAGTCAACGACACGTGAGTATGCTGAGAAACCAGCAACGATCATTTTAGGCTTGTGCTCAAGAGCAAGTTGTTCAACTTGTTCGTAGTCAATTTCGCCAGTTTCAGCATTTAGACCGTATTGAACAGCGTTGTAAATTTTGCCTGAAAAGTTAACGTGCGAACCGTGAGTCAAGTGACCACCGTGAGCAAGGCTCATGCCTAGTACTGTGTCACCTGGTTCACAAAGAGCCATGTACACGGCAGCGTTTGCTTGTGAACCTGAGTGTGGTTGTACGTTCGCGTATTCCGCACCGAACAGTTGTTTTGCACGTTCAATCGCCAATACTTCTACTTCATCAACGAATTTACAGCCACCGTAGTATCTTTTTGCCGGGTAACCCTCAGCGTATTTATTGGTTAGTTTACTACCTTGAGCTTGCATCACTCGTGGGCTGGTGTAGTTTTCAGAAGCAATCAGCTCAATGTGGTCTTCTTGTCTCTGTTCTTCTTTTACAATCGCCGACCATAGTTCACTGTCGTACGCTTCGATGTTTTGAGTAGTGTTAAACATATCTTCTCCTTGATACTGGAATCTCGCTTCCCTGTTTAGGCATCAGGTTTGCCGCACGACATTGAATTCAAAATCGTTACAATGAAAACCTAATCGACAACTCAATAGTAATTAATTCGTAATATTGCGCTTGCGTAAATACGACAAAATCTGCGGATTTGCGACATCATTTAATTTATTTTTAAATAAAAAAAGCAGAGCTTGCGCTCTGCCAAAATCCCGATAAAAATCAATGACTATTTGTATATACACCTCCTTGTCCATATTCCAAAATATCATTATTAATGCATTTATTAACAATGATATTTAGAGCGCAGGGCTTCAGTCCTTAATTCAAATAAATGAGCGCAATAAATTTTATAAATTAAATTTATAACCACTTATTGTTTGAATTAAGCACTGAAATTAAGGTAATAATTTTCTGCTAATTGATTAGCATTCGATAACAACGTTTCCGTTAGGAACACTACAGCAAGAAAGAATGTAGCCGTCTGCGACATCTTCATCAGTGATACCACCATTGTGGCTCATTTCAACATCACCACTGACTTTCTTAACCTTACATGTACCACAAATGCCCATACCACAAGCTTTTGGAATAGTAAGCCCTGCTTTAGCTGCGGCAGCATGGACGGTTTCACCCGGCGCAACCTGAACTTGCTTGTCGCTTTCGGTAAACATGACTTCGATTAAATCGCTTTCAGTCAATAGTTCCGCTTCTTCTGCTGCAATTTCAGCATCTTGAACCGCTTGTTCTTCTACGCCAGCTGGAGCCTCACCAAATGCTTCTTCATGGTAGTGCTCCATGTTGAAACCTAGTTTGACAAGGATAGATTTTACCGCGCGCATGTATGGCGTTGGACCACAACAGAAAATCTCGCGTTCATGCAGATCTGGCGTGATCATTAATAGTTTGATGTCATCTAAATACCCACGGTATCCCGACCAGTTTTGTCCTGACTCCAAACGCTCACAAATCAGATGCAAGTGAAAGTTGGAGATGCGAGATGACATAAATTCAAGCTCACGGTGGAAGATGATGTCGCGTGGCGTTCGAGCACTGTGCACGAAAGTCACATCAACGTCGCTATTGGTATCATAAATCCAGCGAGCCATAGACATGAGTGGCGTTACACCTACCCCACCAGATAGCAGAAGTACTTTCTCTGCCGGGAAGTCAATGCTATTGAATGCCCCAACTGGTCCATGAACGGCCAGTTCAGAACCTTCTTCCAGGTTGTCGTGGATCCAGTTAGACACAAATCCACCCGGAACACGTTTTACCGTGATCGAAAAACTGTAAGGGACTGAAGGCGAACTCGAAATGGTATAAGAGCGGAAAACTTGCTCACCTTCGATTTCAAGCTCAAGCGTGACAAATTGGCCAGGCTTAAAGAAAAACATGGTTGGCTGCTCAGCCATAAAACAAAATGTTTTGGTGTCCCAAGTTTCTTGAATGGTTTTTACGCAACGAACTGCGTGACGACCGTTATCCCAAATTTGAGTTTCAACAGGTATAAAAGAGCCACTGGTGGCTAGAGAGTTCATTGGGGTATTCATATCCGGCTTCTCCGCAACGGTGTATTTGGTGGATTCCCTCCATGGGTTGTGCTTATTTTGGGTATTATTGACTATTCGAGTTATCCATTAACGACACGGAGTTATCCAAAACGGTCACGTAAGGGAAAATAGTTTATTGCGTGTCTTAAATAGGCTCACTCAATGTCGCATTTAGACCACTTCTTAACATGCCAATAATGGCAGGATATCTGCGAGCCAAACATTTACCCACTTTTAGTAAGGCTGTTGGCCAAAAACGCATGGAAGCCCCCTAGTAGGGCGTATCGTCCACATTTTCTAGAAGAAGATAGACAATGACACAAAACGATATTCTCAACATCAGTTACTCGAGCTTAGAAATAGCACGAGCAGAAATGAAAAAAATGCTCGAAGAGCGTCGTATTAATTATTCACTACCACGTCCGTTATATAACGATCCACTTCTATTCAAAATTGATGTCGAAGAGATCTTTCAGAAGGAATGGTTATTCGTTGGCATGACGAGTGAAATACCGTCAAAAGGTGACTACTTTACGGTAGAGATCGCGCAAAGCCCTGTCCTTATCGTCCGTGACGCTGATGGACAAGTCAACGCGTTCCACAATACGTGTCGTCACCGCGGCTCTCGTATTTGCTTGGAACACAGAGGGAAAGTGGCCAACTTAGTTTGTCCTTATCACCAGTGGACATACGATACGAAAGGTAACTTACTATTCGCTGGCACTGAGATGGGCGATGAGTTTGATATGCAGAAGCACAAACTTAAACCTGTTCACTGCAAAACGGCGGGTGGCTTTATCTTTATTTGTCTTGGTGAACAGCCACCAGAATCAGATTTTGATGAGTTCCTGGCGACACTTGAAGAATACATGGAACCGTACGACGTTGAGAACACCAAGCTTGCCGTTGAATCAAACATGTATGAAAAAGCGAACTGGAAACTTGTTCTAGAAAACAACCGTGAATGTTACCACTGCAGCGGTAGCCACCCAGAACTGCTAAACACACTTCTGGAGTGGGATGACACGAACGATCCACGTGCGCCAAAAGAATTCTTAGACTACTACGAGCGTATGGCTGCAGAGTGGGATGCAGAATCTATCCCGCACGAGCATAAAAAATATGGTCGCAGAAACCGCCTGGTACGTATGCCTTTGAAAGAAGGGACGTCTGTAATGACCATCGATGGTTCGGCTGGTTCGAAGAAAATGCTGGGTCGCATCAAGAATGATAAGTTAGGCTCTTTACGTATTTTGCACCTGCCTAACTCGTGGAACCACATGCAAAGTGATCACTTTATCGTATTCCGTGTTCTGCCAATCTCAGCGCAAGAATCGATGGTAACGACTAAGTGGTTTGTTCACAAAGACGCGATTGAAGGTGTGGATTACGATCCAGAAAACCTACGTCGTGTTTGGGATGCAACAAACGAACAAGACCGTCGACTTGGCGAAGAGAACCAACGTGGTATCAACTCGCTAAGATACGAGCCAGGACCTTACTCTGAAACCTTTGAGTTTGGTGTTATTGATTTCATCAACTGGTACGCAGAACGAATCCAGGAAAAGTTGTAATCGACAATACTTGTCTATACCGTGCTCCATAACCCAAGCCCCATCTCACGATGGGGCTTTTTTATACTATTATCTGTCCCGAGCGGTATAAAAAGCGCTCAGGAGTTCGAGCGACTTAAACCAGTTCTTTGATGATTTTCTCTAGTTTATCCAAGCCTTCGCTTAGTATTTCAGATTCGATGGTCAGTGCTGGAAGTAGACGAATTACGTTCGCTTTTACGCCACAAGAAAGCAATATCACACCATTCTCTTGCGCCTTGCTAATGATTGCCTTAGTAAGATCTTGTAGTGGCTTGCCAGATTCCGGATCAGTGAACTCGATTGCCATCATCGCACCAATCGTACGTACCTGACCGATTTGTGGAACCGTCTCTTGTAGCTTGGTCATACGTGCATTAACAACTTCACCAATACCGATCGCTTTTGCACACAACTGCTCTTCTTCAATGATCTTTAACACTTCCAGACCAGCAACACAGCCCATCGGAGAGCCTGCATAGGTACCACCAAGGCCACCTGCTGGTGCTGAGTCCATAACGTCAGCTTTACCAACCACGGCAGAAATTGGGAAGCCACCAGCAATGCCTTTTGCCATGGTCACCATGTCTGGTTCGATACCCAAGTACTCAGTTGCAAACATTTTACCAGTACGAGCAAAGCCCGCTTGGATTTCATCTGCAATCAACATGATTCCATATTTATCACAGATATCACGTAAGCCTTGCGCGAAGGCAACTGGCGCTTGGTAGAATCCGCCTTCACCTTGTACTGGTTCGAAGATGATCGCCGCAACACGTGCTGCTTCAATATCACAAGCAAATAGGTCCTCAAGTGCTTGTAAGCTCTGTTCTACAGATACACCGTGGAACTCGTTCGGGTACGGTGCATGGAAAACTTCGCCAGGGAAAGGACCAAAACTCGCTTTGTACGGCGCAACTTTACCCGTCAGAGCCATCGTCAGGTTAGTACGACCATGGAAAGCACCTTTAAATGCAATCACGCCGCTACGACCAGTGTGTGCACGAGCCACTTTTACCGCGTTTTCCACGGCTTCTGCGCCTGTAGTCAGGAAAATCGCTTTCTTTTCTGAATCGCCCGGTGCGATTTGAGTTAACTTCTCTGCCAACTCAACAAACGATTCATAAGGTGTCACCAAAGCGCAGGTATGAGAAAAGTTATCTAACTGTGCTTTTACTGCCTCAGTAATACGCTTGTTGGCGTGACCCGTATTGTTTACCGCAATACCCGCCGCAAAATCGATATATCTATTGCCTTCCACATCCCAGATTAGGGCGTTTTCAGCTTTGGCAACATACAGTGGGTAAAGTGCGCCCATACCGTTAGAAAATACCTGATTTCTTCTCTCGTGTAGTTGTTGGTTAGTCATTTTTGTATTCCTTGAGTTGTACATATACCTCCGCCAGGAATGATTCCCTTTGGCGACTTTAGTTTCTATTTATTGTTGTATGCGTTAGCTAAACGCGAAGAATCGTTAAGTAGGATCGCCTTTCACCACAAACACTGAACAGTGAGAATGGCGAACTATCTTTGCGGCATTAGAACCTAAGCAATATGAGCGAAAATTCGGATTTGCGGATGCCATAACAATGGCATCCACTTGAGAGTATTTGGCTTGCAGCAACACTTCATCAAACACCACACCATTACGAACAATCGCTTTGCCACGATGTTGTTTTGGCACGTAGGTTTCTAACATCGTCTGCACACAATCAAAGGCATTTTGATGTTGAGCTGAAAAAGCACTTCCAGATGCAGTCGGTACCATACTGTGATGCACCCGTGCCTCATCGACATACAACATGTCGATAACACCTTGTTCGTCTATCAGCTTAAGCGCCATGTCGACCTCTTTTTTCACTACATCAGGATACGAAAGGTCAACTGGCATTAGAATTCGCTTGAGGCTCATATTAATTTACTCCCATCACTGTGTTTGGTAACCACATCACCACTTCAGGGAACATCATGCACAGAATCAATACGCACAGCTTTAGAGCGATAAACGGAAGAATCGAGCGATAGATGTCCATCATACTGACGCCAGGAGGTGAAATTCCTTTCAGATAAAACAGCGCGAAACCATAAGGCGGCGTTTGCACTGCGATTTCGATGTTTAGGATCATCAAAATACCGAACCAGATCGGGTCATAACCCAGAGACACGACGATAGGCGTAAATAACGGCGCGCACATCAAAACGATGATCAATTCATCAATAATGAAGCCAAGCAGTAACATGATCACCTGCATTAAGATAATCACGCCCCAAGGCGGTAAGCCCAGATCCTCAGTGATTTGCGCCACCATATTTTGCACGCCACTTAACATGTGGAAGTTACTAAATAGTGACGCGCCTAAAATGATCCACATCGACACGCTGACCAGCATCGCAGTTTCAAACCCTGATGATTTGAACATCTCGAAACGGAATCGTTTAAAAACAATCGCAAGTATGATCGCGCCAACAACCCCGATCGCACCCGACTCTGTTGGCGTAGCAATACCAGTAATAATGCTGCCCAATACCGCCACGATCAGTAACAGAGAAAAAAGACCATCACGTGCCGTCGTGAATTTCTCTTTACCCGTCATTTTGCTTTCACTGCCCGTGCCTAGCGGTGCTTTTTTCGGATTAAGCTTGCAGCTAATGATCACGTAAGACATCAGCAAAACGATAGAGATAAGAGCTGGAATGATTGCTGCTAAGAACATACGACCGACCGAGTTTTGTGTCGTCGCTGCGTACATAATCATCGGTATGCTTGGTGGGATCAAAATTCCCAATCCACCACCAGCCATGATGACACCAAGAGCCAGCCTTTTATCATAGCCACGCTCGAGCATTGGTTTTAACGCAATGCTACCTGACGTCATGATCCCTGCCCCGATAATGCCGACCATAGCGCCAATCATGGAACACACCCCGATCACACTGACCGCAAGTGAGCCGCGAATACGCCCAATAACCATTTGACTGGCGTTAAACATCGCGTCGCCAATTCCGGAACGGGTCAGCAATTGTCCCATATAGATATACAGAGGAATGGCCAGCAGAATAAAACTAAAAAAGTTGCTCTCAATGGTTGTTGGAACCAGGTTGAAGATGCCTTCACCCCAAGTAAGGTAACCTATCCCCATCGCAATTCCGCCCAAAGCAAGGCCGACTGGGGCACCTAGAGCAAAGGTAAATAGAATACAACCGACCAATAACAGCGTAAGAACTTCAATACTCATATGCCCTCCGCTGAGTCTACTAGTGTCTCTTTTTGTTCACGTTCTTCAGGAACTTGTTCGATAAGCGCTTTACCTGTTACCAGGTAGTAAAGGTCTTGAATAATGTCGCTGGTAAACTGCACGATAAACGCCCCACACGCGACAATCATCATCACCCAGAAATGTGCCATAGAAGGCGCCCACTCAGACTGGCGACGATAATTAAACTCGATAGCTTCTTCAAATTTGCCCAGTGCCATCATTAAAACCACACAGAGAAAGAATATGGCCAATGAATAAGACACAAGGTTAAATAACGAACGGACACGCTTAGATACCGACAGGTACAGCACATCCACATTAATATGAGCTTTATTTTGTTGAGCCAGTGCCCCACCCAACGCCGCTATATACCCGAATAAGAAAAGTGAAACGTCATACGCCCAAATAGTTGGACTGCCGAGCACATAACGAGAAAAGACTTCGAAGGCAACGGTAGCAGCGAGAACAGGCATTAAGATGGAGGCAGAAAGGCCAATCCAATAAATTATCTGATTAATTCCGCGACAGTAGATTTTTAATACTCTAATCAACATAGACATCACCTATAACAATGTGAAAGAGATAGGGGGAAGGTATTTCCCCCTTGAGTGCTGATTCAACCGGAGCGGCTCCCCCAGCGAAATCATCTAAAGTGCGTTATTGGGTGTCTTGAACGATCTTAATTAGGCGCTGGCTGTACTTGTCAGAATCTGCATATTCTTTCCAAAGTGAGCCTGCACTTTCGTTCCATTTCGCTTTGTCTTGCTCGCTCGGCTCAGGGCTCCATTTCATGCCTTTCGCTTCCATTTCAGCGATAGCTTGTGATTCCCAAAGACGAGATTTAGTCATCTGCTCACGGGCATGAACAGAACTTGCTGCTCGAACAATCGCTTTCAAATCGTCAGATAGTTTGTTCCATGCCCCCTTGTTAACCACAATCGGTAAAGTTTGCGCGCCAGCAATTGGTAGGCGGTACATGTACTTCGCTACTTCAACGTGGTTACCGTCACGGTGGTCAATAATATTACTGCCGATCGAGCCATCAATAACGCCCGTTGCTAAACTGGTGTAAATTTCGCTGTAAGAGAGTGACGCAGGCGATGCGCCCAAATTGCGTAAGAATTTGCCGTATGCACCAGGAGCACGAATCTTCAAACCTTGGAAATCTTCAATAGAATTGATTGGTTCTTTCGTTAGGACATAAACGGGTAGCTGGATGTAAGGTTCAAGCCAAACTAGGTTTTGCTTGTCATAAGCTTCTTCCAGGACTTCTCCCCAGCCTTTTTCATGAAACAGCGCGCTAAGTTCACCAACATCATCGGTCATACCTGGCAAACCAACTTCCACAACACCCGCTGGGAATTCACCAGCGTGCATTGGCTGGAAAGGAGCACCCATTGTTATCAAGCCTGATTTTACTGAGCCAAGAACACCCGTTTGCCCTACGCCTTCACCTGAGTACATGACCTGAACAGAAATACGACCGTTTGACATCGCTTCAATGTTATCAGCAAAGTCTTTGTACACTTCACCGTATGCCGTACCACGTGGGTATAGGTTTACAAAACGCCAATTATGTTCAGCTGCAAACGCTTGAGGAACCGTGAATAAAGTGCTTGAAATTGCAAGAGAACAAGCAGCAACAATCTTTGCCAGGCTTCCTTTGTTCAGCTTTCCTAAGTTTTTAAACATAAACTTTCTCCTTGGATTATTTTTTGCTCTGACTCAGCCAGAAACAATGAGAAGTGACTCGTCACTCCTTGTTACAGTCACGTTAAGCATTGTTACGTTTTAATCACATTCGTTAAATTCATATTTTTTCACCTAAAGTTTTACAGCCATCAAACCAATGAGATGGGATAACGACATCACGGCGAATTACCTGTTTTTAAAACAAAAAAAAAGCAGCACTCGAAGTGCTGCAAAATATTTTTATCAAATATATGGAAAAGAACTGCTTAGGGTAAATCATTTAAAATAAAGACTGAGCGTTTCTCACATTGAGTGGAGGACTCGTTAAATTCCGTGACATAGGTATTTGATTTCCAAATAGTCTTCAATGCCATATTTAGAACCTTCACGCCCACATCCCGACTCCTTCACACCACCAAATGGCGCAACTTCCGTCGAAATAATGCCTTCGTTGATACCAAGAATCCCATACTCAAGCGCTTCACTCATGCGCCATACGCGGCTGTGATCTCGTGTATAGAAATAAGCTGCTAAGCCATATGGCGTGTCGTTGGCACGACGAATCACATCCTGTTCGTCATTAAATCGGAAGATGGTTGAAATCGGACCAAACAGCTCCTGATGGGCAATATCCATCGCTTCAGTCACATCGGTTAAGATGGTTGGCTGATAAAACTGCTGACCGTTCTCCAGCCCCTGGCCACCTAACGCTAACGTTGCACCTTGCTCTATTGCTGTTTCTACCAAACTCGATACTTTTTCAAACGCTTTTTGATTGATTAGCGGTCCGATCTCGGTACCTTCGACTAAACCATCACCTATCTTGAGTGCTTTCACTGCTGAAGTGAATTTATCCATAAACTCATCGTACACAGCATCATGGATGTAGAATCGGTTGGTGCAGACACAGGTTTGCCCTGCATTACGGTATTTAGAAATCACGGCACCCAAAACCGCTTTATCAATATCTGCATCATCAAAGACAATAAATGGCGCATTGCCACCGAGTTCTAAAGACACTTTTTTGACCGTATCAGCGGCTTGGCGAAGAATGAGCTTGCCAACAGCCGTTGATCCTGTGAAAGAGATTTTGCTTACTAGAGGGTGGCAACACAGTACATCGCCGACTTCAGCAGGACGAGAAGTTGTCACAACGTTAACCACACCTTTTGGTATACCCGCTTGCTCGGCAAGTTTTACCATTGCTAACGCACATAGCGGTGTATCTTCACCCGGCTTAATCACGACAGTACAACCCGCAGCCAAAGCTGGGCCAACTTTACGAGTGATCATTGCGACGGGAAAGTTCCATGGTGTAATCGCAGTAACGACACCAATAGGTTGCTTGATAGTCATGTAGCGGTTGTTTGGATTGCCTGACGGAATCACATCGCCGTACATTCTCTTCGCTTCTTCGGCAAACCATTCAATAAACGACGCGCCATAAAGCACTTCACCATAAGCCTCTTTATATGGCTTACCTTGCTCTGTCGTAAGTATCTTAGCGAGTTGCTCTGCGTTTTCGATAATTAAATCGAACCACTTTTTAAGTAATCCAGCACGGTGTTTCGCGGTGGTAGTGCGCCATTCTTTAAATGCTGAATGAGCGGCCATGATGGCGGCTTCCGATTCTTCCTTCCCCATATCAGGGACAGAAGTAATTAACGCACCTGTGGATGGGTTCATTACATCGACTTGCTTGCCATCGTGCGCTTCAACCCACTCCCCATTGATAAAACCACGGGATAAGATCAAATCTGTCATTAGTTCTATTCCTACTGTTATAAACATTAACAATGTCAAAGATATAAAAAGCCAAATCGCGCAAAATAGCGATGGAACTTAACCTAATGATAACATTCTATTGAGGCATATAAATATTCCTCGATAAACATAAAGTTTTACGAGCATAAAACAATGACCAGAAACGCCGTACCTATTGGTCACATTGGTGACTACGAAATAAAACAACTGAAAATTTTTAAAGTCGTCGCTGATTGCGGTGGTTTTTCCGCTGCAGAAACTGAGCTCAACGTGAGCCGCTCTACAATCAGTATTCACATATCTAATCTCGAATCTCGATTAAATCTCGTCTTATGTCGTCGTGGACGATCCGGGTTTGCTTTAACGGAAGAAGGCGCCGTAGTCTACGAGGCAACAGTAAAGTTACTGGGGGAGCTTGAGGACTTTCGTAACACCATTAACCATCTCGACATTCAACCGTCTGGCAGCTTAGAAGTGCTATTTAGCGATAACATAAGTTTGGATAATAGGGCGAAGATGCCTGAAGTGATCCGTAACTTCTCCAGCATCGCCAAAGAAGTTTACCTAACGGCCGAAGTGGCTCGCATGACGGAAATAGAACGCAAAGTGCTACAAGAAGAAGCCGATATCGGTTTTATCCCTTTTCACCGTGAGCTTGATGGCTTGGAATACGAACACATCTATACCGATATTTGTTACCTTTATGCCAGCAAAGATAACCCTCTTGCCAAACTGTCTGAGAAAGAGCTTTCTGAGGACATCATCAACGGCTTCCCTGTCGTTTACGCAGGATTAAAGCCACAGGAGCTCCTCCACTCTCCTTTATCTAAAATGAACTTAAAAGCCACGGCGTATAACTACGAATCTCGAATGGCGTTGATACTCTCGTCCAGATTTATTGGTTACTTGCCAGAAAACTACGCCAAGCCCTATGTCGATAATGGAGAACTTGTGCCGATCGCCCCAGATACAAGACACTATTATGTAGAAATAATGGCGATCACCAAAAAGACCAATTCAATCAATAAGGTGCGCTCATTGTTTATAAAAACCATGCGCGACTTTTACCGCAAGCAGAACGCTTAAGAAAAGTTATAATTAGCTTTGCCCCCTAACCAAAGCCTCATCGAATGACGAGGTTTTTTCATCATTTCATCCCAGAAAATAACATTAGTCATTCATAGATAATGAAATATTAAGTTGAGTGGGTCAATGGATGTCGCTGACCAATATATAGGGACACTTATGATGCAAACAAGAACAGTTGGTCATGGACGTTAATGTCTCGACTTGAGCTAAGCCTTTATTGGACAAAACTTTGTCGGCTATATTACTAATTTAGGATATAACTGATTAACTGACATATGTGAAATTAACACCCTGTTGAGGTGATCAACGCAATACTGATGCTGCCGTATAACATCTCAACCACTAAAACCAATGCATAGTGAAAATGCCAAGCATTGCGAATCACTATAAATGCTTTGTTATGTGCTAATTTAATACAGCCCACTTGTTATTTAGTACCTTATAACTTGAACTAATTCGTAGCATTGTTGGTGGCGTTGTGCTGTCTGTAGGTAGAGGAAAAATCACATCGTATACCGCAACAACTTCTACTGGCTCCATTTGGTTTGCCCTCATGTACTCTTCAGCAGCCCCGTCCTAAATCTCTTTACGATCGTTAGAGTCAAACGCCCTAACGTGAAGAAACTTCTCTTGCTCTACTAAGACCTTTGAAACATCTTTCTTTATTGAATACTCCAACAAGACTGCCGTTTCAATCAATTTTTCTCTCTAAAACAACGTGTTAAAATAGCTGATTATACAACGCATTAATTATGGGGATGAAATGAAAATATTTGTTATTCTGGGTTTAATTGCAGTAGCGTTCTACTTTTACACCAGTGGCGATGAAGACAAAATTAATAATCTTAGATCTGTAGAGTTCAGCGCCAAAAATAGGATTCTGACGATAGCAATAGATGATGATAGAGACTTGCAAACAAAAATCAGAGTGGACGATAAAATAGAAGAAGCTGTGCTCCTTAATCAGGTGATAGATAAAGGCAAGTCAATCTACGCCGACGGTAACTATCTTTACCAAGGCCGATGCCAACACGTTCAATTAGAATGGCAAAAAGGTGAGTTATTCTTACCGAAATACTACAAGGTACTTTTGAATGAGTCCTGTTAATTGTTTTGTAATGAGGTTTCGGCATAAGGCTACGATGATTAACTGATGTAGCCGATCAGATCGTAATTTCCTGATTTAGTTCCATCGAATTACGCAACAAAGCCGTTGTCAGGCTCTATTTCACCATACAAAACTACACTGATTAGAAAAAACAGGTTAAATTATCAACTGTGAAGAGTGACGATCAAGCGAGCTAAATTGGAATGGGGCAGCTTTGAGTTGCGCTGCCCTACTAGTGCTACCTTTCAGATAACACTTCTTTGAAAGCAAACATTCCATTTAACGCTGCAGGGAAACCAGCATAGACAGACATTTGTATTATTACTTCTTTGATTTCTTCTTCTGTACAACCAACGTTAAGGGCTGCGTGCAAATGTACTTTTAGCTGCGGCGTACAAGTTCCCATGGCTGTTAAAGCAGAGACAGTTGCTATCTCTCTTAATTTCAAGTCCAAGCCTTGCCGTGTATAGATATCGGCAAACGGGTATTCTATTGTGAATTTAGCTAAATCAGGGCAAATATCTTGTAGGCTCTCAATGACTTTTTGCCCTGCTTCACCATCGATTTTTGATAACTGTTCTAGCCCAGAATTAAATCGAGTATTGTCCATGTGGCATGCTCCTCTGAATAAAAGACCTGCACACCTTACAAGTTAGAGTTAACTCTAAGTCAACTCACTTCTCCGTTTTTATATAAATTAATTTTGTCTTCTAATGCTTTCAGATGCTCATTCTGTTGCCTAATGTGTTCTTTTAAGTTTTCTCGGTGTATTTCTAGCAGGCCTTGGCGATCAACCACGGTCTTTACACCTAAATCTCTTAATGACGCATATTTTTGAATTTCTTCTAGCGGCATCCCTGTGTCTTTGAGTCGTTTAATAAAGTTCACCCAATCAATATCTCTATCTGAGTAGACCCGGTGGCCACTGCTATTTCTTTGGACATGTTTTAGCAAACCAATTTTTTCATAGTATCGAAGAGTGTAAGACGATAACCCAACTACGCCCGAAAATTTTTTCATGTTCATTGTTTTTACCTTCTTACTAAACCTATCTTCACCAGCGCAAATAACCACTGACTTCTTAAACACTACACCGATTAGAAATAATAAGCCAAGTAACTAGTTGTTATAACGTTGTAAGTGAAATAGCTAGCAAACTTTGGGGCAAAAATTTGCTAGCCAGGCTCGTGTAGAAACGCCTTTGGACATTTATGAGTCAGTGGTTTTGCTAATTTAGCTTTTGATTAATTATCAAGGGGATGACAAAACCACTAATCAAGAGCTCTATCTTCCTTATTTATCAAAGCTAGGTTAGGTGTGTTTTATTCAGCCGTTCAATAAGAAAAATGCCAGTCAGCATAACTGACTGGCATTACTCATATGAGCCTTTAACTCAGATTACGGACATAGCAATCCATTGTTGTAATCATCCAGCTTACTAGCTAAGTCATTGGCTTGGATCTTAAGCTGACGATTACCTTTCTTAAGCACATCGCCTTTACCGTCAAACTCAATGTCTGTGAGTAATCCATCAGCTTCTGTTATTGCATTGGTAGCGGCAGCACAAGTACCAGCACCAACAGCTACATTCGCTTTAGCAGCGAGAAGCTGTGCAGCTAAACCATATGCAGGATCACCCGCACGTTTTTTCCCACTGTGGATATCTCGTTTATCCAATAAGCTACGGCCAACGTCACAAGTACTCACCACTAGGTTACCAATAGTGAGTGGTAGTGCATCTTCTAACAAGAAGAAGCCATTATCTGCAGCCTTGAACTGCTGTCTACCGCCACTACAGGTGTTCCAGTTTTTCCAATAACCGATAGTACGTTGATCACCTCCTGGTGGTGAGATGTTATTGACTTCAAACGATAGCGTCTGACCTGGCTCAACAACAAATTTCACACACAAGGTGGAGTTATCAGCTTCTCCCGTTGCAACATAGTTAGGGTTAAACACAGGGCTGTAGTTTTCACCTGAGAGGAGATCAGGATCGGCATTATCAAGTACCTTAGGAATCGTTACATCACCCACAGTCCAAACCGTTGTCCAAGAAACAGGGATATCGACTTCACAGAGACGATAAGTTTCACCAGGAATCAACTTGGCATTATTAAAGTCAAGCAAGGTATCGGCTGGGCCAGATTGAGGGATCGTTTGGTCGCTAGCATTGACCCCAGGGCCGCTTAACGTGAATACCCAATTTATACTGGTATTGGCAACACCGTCGGTTAATTTGTTGACCATCGCCATACCGCGTTTGGTATTGGTAAAGGTACATTCAACCGTTTCACCTGCATCTAAGTTAATGGTTGCTGTGAGGTTGGCGACATCGACACCAGAGTCAAGCACGTTGTAGCCTTCTTGGGTTGCATCGTCGGTACATACCAGCGCACTGAGATCATAATCGGGATTAGGATCGGTTTCAGCGACAGTGTATTCACCAGGAGCAATATTCAAGAAGGTTTTGGTACCATCATCCATGAGTTCGAAGGTATTAGGTTCAGAGATATCATCAGTAAAGGCAAAGGCTGTGGCTGTATCTCCATCAGGTAGGGTTTCTTTATTGATGATCACTGTTCCTAGTTTTCGGTTAGTAAATTCACATTTTTTCACTAAGCCGTAATCGGCAGGATAGTTGATAGTAAACTCACAATCACCGACGGCACTCACTTTTGTCCAGCCCTCTTTCAGGGTTTCCGTGATGGTATAGGTGCCCTCTTGCAACAAGAAGTCTGCTAGATCTTTCTGGAATCGTTCATACGCAACAGCATCGTTATCGCTGGTTACGAGAGATAGGCCTTCATCAGGTAGGCCAGGACCTTGTAAAGTCATCGTCCAGTCATTTTCCAAACCAGCAGGCTCCGTTACCTTATTAACCTCTGCAACAGCGTCAAGACGACCAGACGTAGCTAGAATGAAGACTACGCCTTTACTACAATCATCCAAGCTTGAGTTAGCATCTAGAGTAAGATCTATCGTGGTCGTTGCATCAAGCTCAGGGGTAGTTGGGTCAAAGTCTGCTTGGAAGATATTAGGATCACAGGGACCGACAGTGACAGCGTATTTGTCGGGAAGGATATTTTCAAAGGTTTTATCTATCTCTAATTGACCCTCTTTAAAGGTGTAATCTGTGTCTAACACCACCTCATTGCTGCTGTTTTTCACCACAACCTGGCAGGTGACCTCCTCGTTGCCTTGTAAAATATCATCAGGGAAGGTGCCTTTAATGCTGTAATCCACTAAAGCACCAGATGTGATATCAATGTTAAGTGGACCTGAAGCAGGCGAACTTACGCTAAAACCATCACTTGCAACTAAGAGTGCTTGATCCGACAAAGTACCACTGGTCACGATAGGTCTTTGGGTAACAGAAACCGTTTTGTTAGTAGTGACAAAACATTCACCTGCGATAGTACAGGTTGCTGGCGCCTCTGGCTGAGTACCAGATGTCCACAGTAGGTTAGGTGACATTTTGTTTAGCAGAGTATTAAAGGTGTACTCGAGTCCGTCAACGGTGAAATTACCTGTTGCACTGCCACTTGCAGTACTGCCAGCACTGTACTGCAAATAATTACCTGTGATGTATTCTTCATCTGTGACGACGGCCGTAGTATTGGTCGAAGCCCCTGGCTGAATGCCCATACCGTCGGTAGTAAGATCAAACTCCGCGACTGTTTCTCCAGGCACAGGAATACCTGTTGCTTGGTCGGTATAGGTGGCAGTGGCAATATCCATTAACTCTGTGACATCAGGCTCAGCTATATACATATGCACTGTTAGTGGCAGCATGGTATTGGCAGGCACAGTGACGGTATCAAAGTTTTTGGTATCTAGATCGATTAATCCACCGCCAAGGTTACCGCGTATAATATCGGTGACATCAACATCGATAGGACGACTGGCTGGGTTAGTTAAGGTGATGTTGGTTTTCACCGTTACCTTGCCAGAGACCCCCTCAAGAATTTGCCATTTTAGGGTGATGGCCACATCCTCAGATGCAGGATTCTCGACATCACAAGTATCGCCGAGGTTGATACTGGCCTTGTTTGATTCCTTGGTAAGGTTCCAAGTAAAGTCGGTATCTTGCCTAGCATCCATATCTTTACTGATGTCTTGCGGCAGTATTTCTCTTACAGGAAGTGAGATAGTGCGAAGGCCACCTTGAAATACGCTCTGATCTGCAAGGTAGGATTGCAATGATGAGCCTGGATATTCGTTGGCACCCACCGCAAGGCGATAATAAAAGTTAATTTCACAAGAGGTATTTGGGCCTTGGGTGATTTCAAACTCCTGGAACAGGCTTTGATCTGCCCCATTAAGGTTTTCATTAGTGATGTCCCACGGTTGCAGTGGATCATTGAAGGCTGTAGATACCGTACAATCCCCGATGACAACAATATCATCAGCAGGAGAAAAGGCATCATATCCTAACTTACCTTGATCTATATTGTTCGCTGCAGCTCGAAGGTTATAAGTAATATTGCCATTACTGTTACCATTTCTGAGCGTGATTCTGTGGGGCACAAGGTCGAGTTCATTCCAGCCTTTACCTAAGTTACCTGTGGTATAGGCGTCATCAGGACAAATGAAGTTATCGTCGCCATTAGGCAAGACAATATCACCATTGTTACGACAGGCCTCATGAGTTAGATTGACGGTATTAGGTGGTTCGATAAAACCGAATGCGGGAAAAGAGATAGAAAAAGCGGTCAACGCAGCGGCTACTAGCGTTCCACTCACCAATGTTCTCGGACTTGCTGCTGCGTCCGAAAGTTTAGTGTACGATTTCATAAAGTTACTCCTTGAATTTCATCTTTGAGCAACCTTTTATGTCGGCTATTGATTAAATGTTCCATCATCTACCTTCTTTTTCATTGAAAGTTGATAAAAGGGCTATGTGAGTATTCACTGATGCCAACACTGGATCCGGCATTATTGAACACACTAAACTTTTTTGCCCCCGTCCCAAGACAGCTTCATCCAGAGTTGTTAGAACATCGTTTAAGACTGGAACTCGCTGTCAGTTGCACACACGAAAGCAATAAATAAACCAAAACCTATCTGTCTGATATGTAAATAAAAATATTTTTTAAGCGGTGTGTTTCATATTGCCATGGTGAACAGTTTGTTAGCCTGGTGTTATGCGATATTCGTCGGAGTTGAAAATATACATTTAACTTCAATAGGTTGGGATAGAGTTAAAGCATTGCATTTTGTAGATGTACTACGTGTACAGGTGAACACTTGGTTTACAGTTTTGCGTGCCATTTTTTAAGGCAAGAGCGCAGAGGTGTTAGATCAACACGTATTTGATGAGGAAGTATTAAAAATGAGAATTAAGCTTGTGGCTAGTGTTTGTTGATTGTCCAAAATGTTTTCCCTACATGCCAAGAAACAAACGGTACTGGCGGCATGAAGGTGACAATGTCGATATCGCAGCAGACACGGTAGGTTTTGTGCCCCAAACAATAATGCTGTTTAAACCTCCAATCCCCAATGGCTGGTTGCCCGAATGTCACTACGCGTTTAATTCTTTTTGGATACTTTCACTCAATATAGTCGGCGAATACTCTGCCGATCGCGACTCCAGAGGAGTGACCAGTAATCGTAATTCGCTTACCTTGACCATCCACGCTGTCTTGAACATCCGCTGAAACACGTTTCTGGACAAAAACGCATTAGCGAAGATCGTCATTTAATGTGATCACAATACTTGATAATCACAGGCTTGCTCCCGATTCATTTTGTATCAATAGTAATTATTTTTTGAGGGTCAAAACCAGAAACTAACTCATGTTCAACGTATCCACGTTGATTTGTATGGAAGTTTATGCCGAAGTCTATTTGTTCATTGCAATCATGATTGTGCCCGTAACACCAAACTGCAATTTTATTCGCAATACTTTCAAACTCATCACAGTGTGACGCAAAAGCAGGGCCGAGTGGGCTTCCGAGGTACTCTACCTGAATCAGACTTCTTGATGGAAGATGGTGGGTAACAATGACGTTTTTTTGCTCTGGCGACTGCTTTACAGAATGATAGAGCCATCGTCTCGATTCACGGTGGAGGCTTTGGCTATCTTGGGGAGTAAAAACATTTCCATGATAAAGAATTTGCTTAAAGTCATTCATTCGACCTTCTGCTATCTTCATTGAAACATCGGTGCTGCCATCGAGACAAAAATCTGTCCATAACGTGCATCCATGAAAACGAACGCCTTCGATAACGATACTGTCATTTTCTAATAAATGGACATTCTCATATTGGTTCGCTTTAACGCGACATTGACCTATCAGTGAATCTAGAGAAGCTCCATAGGCTTCGTGGTTGCCCAGAACATAAATCACGGGCACATCAAACTGCGAAGCCCAATCGATACCCTGAGTCCCTATGTGAATATCGCCGCTCAGTACTATCACATCGGCATCAGATTGAGGTACTTCCATTGAACCGAATTCCAAGTGGAGATCCGAAAGGTGACAGATTTTCAATACACTTCCCCCGCTAAAAGCCGTTAGGATAATAATAAACGCAGGCAATAATTGGTCAACGAGAACAGATACCGAGTATCTAAAATCAATTTAATGCGTACTTAAACACATTCGAAAACAAACTCGCATTATGCCTTATCTGTATCCATCATTCCGATTTTGCATCAGCTCCATGCTCGGAAAGCTGAGCACCAAACCATCTATGTATTGCGGTGACCATACTTAACTCTTTAGTTTCAAAGGTGATCTGTGCACCTTCAGGAAGTTCTGAATATGACACGTTAACTTTTGAGGGATTAGCGCTAAGTTTCGCAATTCCAGGCATGTCAGCGCCATGTAATTTTGTTGGGTCTGAATAATTTCCGTGTTTAAACATTTGCGCTTCGTGCTCTAAATGTTGCCGAATAAGTAAGATTTGTTCAGTTTCTTCTGTGTTCCTCACCAAAACCTTTTGGACGCCACCTGAATCCGTCATTTTGAACACGTGAATAGTTTTAGACATGTCGAAGGGCATTACCTGATGCGACATATGATGCACCTGCTCTCGCTTGGTTTGTGCGAAGGCTCCCAGGTGGACAAAGAGCAGCATGACCGCAGGTGTTACCGTAAGTAGTGTCACCTTATGTTTTGTAGAAATCATTTACGTCCCTCTTAAGTGAATTGACAGTCACTATCCGTTTCGACAGCATTTTTATTTATGGAAACACAAATATCAGGCTCAAGCATGGATGCCACATGTGAATTTAACCAGTGGGCAAATCATCAAAACTACTGGCATTAAGTAAAATTACTTCAATTTCTTCAGTAATCTCTTCCCGGCGTAAAATATGGCATTGCTGGGTCAATTCATCCGCTTTAGTTTCAAGATGTTTAACCGCGCCTTCAAGGTGCATGATTCGATTGTGATTTTCCTCTAACAGAGAGGTATAAACAATTTCATGCAGAGCAGTAAAAAGAAACTGCTCGGCTACTTTGAGCAAAAAGTCTGCTGGCGGTAAGTTTAGCTCCGGAGGGTACTGAAAATTAGCGGGTTGTTGATCCTTCTGCTGAAACGGCGGCAATAGTTTTTTTGTGATAATCCCCTGTTCGCCACTGTGGTAAACGCTGTATAAGCCCATCAACGGCTGTTCCCTCTGGATCTTTGTCAGTACCTGAACGGTTTGTTCGAGAACGTTAGGCACCTCTTCGACAACATTTGGCCCTTCAATCTGCGCATATACATGACCATCGTCTTGCATTAAGTTATAGAGCTTGCGGCCAACCGTAATTAAAGTGGGCTTTAGATTGGAAGGAATCGTTAAGAGCTGCTCAATATAGTCCACCAGCTCCTGATTGAAGTCACCGCAGAACCCGCGCTCAGATCCAATTAAAAGATAAACAGGGAAGACTTCGGACTCTTTTAGTTGGACTCCGGGATAAAAACTGAGAAAATCGTTAGCTGCTGAACTGATGGCATCCAGCGCTTGGTGTTGAGTGTCAAGGAATGCTCCCAACTTATGCGTTTCCATGTAAGCTAACATTTTCATCGCATCTAAGATTTTTATAATTTCGTTCAGACTATGATGGTGATTGTCCAGATCGAGGCGTCGGCTCATCACTTACTGCCCTGTATGTTGTTAGGTGATAACCATTTAGCGACCGCTACACTCCATTCATCTTTAGGGCTATCAAGGGTTAGGCTGGAAGATTTCACCTCCTGTTCTAGAAGTTTGAGACGTGAGGCCACTTCTTTTCGTTCGCAGTCCTTGAAATGTCCATCATTAAAAGCGACAAGCCATGCCAGTTGAAACGTCTCGTGAAGCGGAGAAAATTGCTCTTGCTTGAGAATCTCCCTTAATACCAGACCACGTTGAATCGCTTGCTCCATAGAAGCTTCAAGACGGGCACCAAAACGAGTGAAACTCTCCAGCTCGAGAAACTGAAGATAGTGTAATTTCATACTTCCGGCTTCTTCCTTGATTCTGGGATGTTGCGCTTGTCCGCCGATACGCGACACCGATCGAGCGATATCAATGGCCGGACGAAAACCGGCTGAAAACAATCCGCGTTCCAAATAGATTTGCCCGTCAGTAATGGATATTAAGTTAGTCGGGATATAATCGGCTATTTCTCCCTGTTTGGTTTCAACGATTGGTAAAGCCGTCATGCTACCACCACCATGAGACGGACTCAGGCAGGTAGTCCTTTCCAATAACCCAGCATGGACTGAAAAAATATCACCAGGATAAGCTTCCCGCCCGGGAGGACGACGAAGAAGCAATGACAGTTCTCGGTAGATTTTGGCATGCGTACTGAGATCATCATAGACAACAAGAATATCGTGCCCCTGTTGCATCCAATACTCAGCGATAGCACAGCCGGCAAAAGGCGCTATATGCTGTAATCCTGGCAAGCTACTCGCTTCCGCGACAACGACAGTGGTGTATTCAAGCGCACCAAACTCTCGTAATATCTCAATCGTCTTAATGACCGTCGAGCGCCTTTGCCCAATGAGCACATAAACACACCGCACATTTCTGCCTCGTTGGTTAATCACGGTATCAAGTGCCAGAGCACTACGCCCTAGGCCTTCGTCACCAATAAGCAACTGTCTCTGCCCTTTACCTATCGGGATTAGGGTATCTATGATCTTGATGCCCGTATACAAAGGTGCATTAACAAAATCACGGCTGATTATCGGCGGTGACAATGTATCGAGACGCATCCATGCTGATGGGATTGGAGCCGCTTCCCCATCATGTGGACTACCCAGCGGATCAATAACCCGGCCAAGCAAATTGTCACCCACCGGGACACTTAAAGAATGACTGGAATGATGTACGGAGGTTCCGGCTGTCAATAAGCTGGTTTCATGCAAGAGCACCGCACTGACCAGCTCTTCCGTCAGGTCAAACACCATTGCCTGACTGCCATCCTCCATGGTTAAGATATCGTTCATCGCCGCCGAAGGAAGCCCTGAGATCCTTGCAATACCATCCCCGATGGACAACACGACGCCCCGCTCTTCAAGGCGTAACCCCGGTTTATAGTCCTTAAGCCACATAGCCTGCTGGGTCAACGGGCTATTGAGTTTGTCTTCATCGGGTAACATAGGCAAACTCCATAAACCCTTTTAAATCATCTCTTATATTGGCACGCAAACACCAGGCACCTATTGTGATAAACAACCCAGCGATCAACTCAGGGTTTTCATCATATTGCACAGGGATGGATAATTGGCTGACGGTCTTCAGGGCGCTTTCCAGCTTTAGCCGTTTTTGTTCAGGTATTGGATAAGCGCTGCTTACCTCAATAACTTCAGGCATGACTCCCCATTGATGTAACAAACTGGCCGCTTGCTCCTCAGAAAGGGAAGATAAATCCTCCAACAGAATATCCAGCAACCTAGCCTCCAGCTCAGGTCCAGAAGCCCTGCTAAGCAGAGAAGCAGCAAATTGAGCGCTCTGGTGTAACGCCTGTTGTTCACTATCACGAATCGCTTCTATACGCTGGCGAGATTCAACCACTTGCGCTTTTTTCTTTTCCTGTTCAATCGACTGCTTCAATAGATCTAACTGGGATGCCCGCTCTGCATCAATTTCCCGGCGCAGTGCCTCTCTTGCCTGCTGACACTTGAGCTCCCAATTAACCAGACGATTTTCATACTCATCTTTCAGTGCAGCCGATTCATCATTCAGCCGCTGGGATTCAAGCAACTGTTTATCAATATCCGCCTGGCGCTGACTAACCACCGCCTTTACTGGCTTAAACAGAAAGCGTTTGAGAATCCAGATCAACACCAAAAAATTGATGATTTCCAGTACAAAAGTAGTCCAGCTAAACTCCACAGTAATTGCTCCTCAACGTGGGTGATAAACCATCATAGAGTGGCTAGCAGACGCTATTTGATAAGGTATTCAAGTAATGGATTACGGAATAGCACAATCAACACAATAACGAGCACATAAATGGCCAGTGACTCTATCATTGCCAACCCGATAAAAAGCGTCCGCATAATTGACTTTTCAGCCTCAGGCTGACGTGCAAGAGCATCCATTGCCCGACTCACAGCCCACCCCATGGCTATCGCTGGAGCGAGGACACCAATCGAAATACCGATAATGGCAACAGCGGTTGAAGTCAGAACAAAGGTTGATAACTCATTCATGAGTGGCTCCTTCTTGTTGCTGTTGTTGATATTGTAGGCTACCCGCAATATATATGAGAGCGAGCATGCCGAAGATATAAGCCTGAACTAAGGCTTCAATGACATGGAGCATTAAAATGGGAACTGGCGCCAAAAATCCCGCGACTAACAAAAATAGCAAGGCTGCCATTTCCAGGCTCATCATGTTGCCAAATAACCTCACCGCTAAAGCCACTGTACGGGTTATTTCCCCGATAATGTGGAACGGCAATAGAATCGGGCTGGGTTTTAAATAATGGCTTAAGTAAAGCTTTATTCCTTGCAGGCGAATGCCGTACCAGTGTGTCGAAAGAAATACAATGATTGCCAGTGCAGAGGTAGCAGATAAGTCGCGTGTTGGAGAGTGAACGCCCGGAATAAGCCCACACAGGTTGGCGATAACGAGAAATATCCATAGGCTGCCAATAAATGGCATCAGGCTTTTAACATGCTGAGGAGCGACTTCTCTAATCACATTTTCAATACTGGCAATCATACCTTCAATGGCAGTCTGTACCAGCCCGGGCTTTATAGATAACTGATGTGACAAAATCCAGGCAAACAACCCGATCACGCCCATGATTCCCCATGTTGTGACTACCGTATTATCTATCATAATGACCGTCCCACTGAGTCGGTTTACTTAATCCCAGTTAAAACCCATAGCACTATTGCCGAATTAAAAGGTAGACATTGATCATCCCAACGATCACGCCAAGCAAGATAAAACTTATTGTCCAGCGAACCGAATATCCCTCTATCATGCTGTCTATCCAATGACCAAGGTAAGCGCCTCCCACAATGGGTAACGCAAGCAATAGCCCCAGGGTTCCAAGATAAATAGTTTGGCCGATAAGGGTATGTCGTTCGCGCTCAGCCTTCTTCATACGGTCAACCTGACGCTCAGTTTTCTTTTTCAAATCATCAAGTTTACGCATGGCACTAAAGTGTCTCTCTTTTGCCTATTTTCCACAGCCGCATAAATACCTCTTCTTCCATGTGGCGTAGGCTCTGTTTAAACGTCTGTGATTTTTCTTCTTCTATCACTAATTGTTGCTCCAATGCCTGGCTAATACGGCTATAGTCATCATCGAGCAAAAAGCGGTAAGTACATAATGTCAGGTGATTATTTTTAAAATAGAGCACCCCACCAGCCGCTGCCAGGTATTTCCAGTCACTCTCCCCCGTGCGGTACTTCGCAATTCCCGTAGACAGAACCGTCATAAAACGACTGTGATTCGCCAACAACCCGAAGCTACCCGTTTGGTCCTCGCCAATAAACGAAGTGACGCCCTCAATCTCTGTAGAGTGCGTTGCATCCAGCAGGCTGATCACAAAATTTTTCATCGTAGCTGGCTCTCCATACTTCCCTGCATATAGCAGCGCTCTTCCGGTATTTCGTCGTAATGACCAAGCAGAAAATGTTCACAGTCATTTAGCGCAGTTTCCAGCGGCACGGACACTCCTGGTATGCCGGTATGTGCCGCTGTTGTACAAAATGGCTGGGTCAAATAACGCTGAAGTTTGCGGGCACGCATGATGATGGTGCGGTCAGCCTGAGACAACTCACCGACTCCTAACATGGTGATAATATCTTCCAGCTCATGGTAACGAGCTAAATGTTCCCGGACACCTTCAGCAATACTGTAGTGACGTTCACCTAAAGTATGCCTGTCCATAAGCTTATTGCTGGACTGCAAGACATCGACCGCAGGGTAAATCCCTTTACCAGCTTGTGCCCGGGATAACATTACCGTGCTATCCAAGTGACTCAGGATGGTACTGACCGCTGGATCAGTCATATCATCAGCCGGAACATAGACAGCCTGTACCGAAGTGATGGTGCCATTATTGGTTGAAAGAATGCGGTCCTGAATCTCTGCGATATCTGTCGACAGTGTCGGTTGATAGCCTACCGTAGCTGGCATCCGCCCGAGCAAACTGGATACTTCACTTCCCGCTTGCACAAAACGAAAAATATTATCCATGACAAACAGAACATCTTTTTTCAGGGTATCGCGCAGGTATTCCGCATAGGTCAGAGCCGATAGTCCTATCCGAAAACGAACGCCCGGCGACTCGTCCATTTGCCCGAACACCATTAATGTCTGTGGCAGTACCCCTGCATCTCGGATAGCGTGCCAAAGTTCATGACCTTCGCGTATGCGTTCACCTATACCGGAAAAAACCGACACCCCCTGATGTAATGAAGCCATCGCGTGCATGAACTCCATAATTAACACCGTTTTACCAACCCCTGCACCACCGAGTAATCCTGTTTTCGCTCCTTCAATGAAAGGACAGAGAAGATCGATAACTTTAATACCCGTTTCTAATACGTTTCCGGCACCGACAGATTCATGAATCGGGACTGGCGCACTGTGAACATTGCGAAACATTGACGTATTCAGTCTGCTCCCGCCATCCAATGGCTCACCAAAGATATTGAGCAAACGACCGAGACAATTCGGCGTGACCGGAACATGAAGTGAAGCCCCGGTATCATAAACGGTGAGCCCACGATGCAAGGAGGAGGTTTTGTGGAGAATAATTGCGCGGATATGCCGCTTATCAAGATGTTGATGAACCTCAAACAGATAGGTTTCATCATCGACATTCGCACATAAAGCCTGATGCAAGGGAGGCAAGGTATCACAGGCAATTACGGTTACCGGGCCATGTATTTCAGTAATGACACCAACCGGGACTTGTTTCCTTCCTAGCTCCATTATTTACACCCCTGCAAAGGCATATCTGCTTTTTAGCAATTTTATTAACGGAAGAGCACCAACTTCTGTTTTTTAGTGTAGCTTATAAGTAGTTACGTTGAGTGAGCGTGAATTGAAGTTTTAGGCAAACAATAGCGAATATTGAACAATTCGATGTTGGCTATTGCGTGCCATAATTACCCCACCCCGTGATAAGGGAAATGCATGAGCTCCACTGATTTTAAAGGATTAAGCACCAATAGAGTTCATTGTCTTACGTCCAATCAGCGCAATGGAGATATTCTACAATGGAATATACAACATTAAGTAACAACCTAGAGATGCCAATGGCAGGCTTTGGTGTTTTTCAGGTTACCGATAAAGAAGAATGCAAACAGTCAGTACTCAGTGCTATCCGTGCTGGCTATCGCCTCATTGATACTGCCGCAGTCTACGGTAATGAAGATGCCGTCGGTGAAGCTGTCCGTGAAGCCATTGAAGAAGGCATTTGTACGCGCGAAGAACTATTTATCACGTCAAAGTTATGGGTTCAGGACATGGCAAATTACGATACCGCTAAAGCAGGTATCGAAGCGTCACTGGAAAAATCTGGTCTAGAGTATTTCGATTTGTATCTACTACACCAGGCAATGCGTGACTACTTTAGCGCTTGGCGTGCGATGGAAGATGCTTACGAAGAAGGCAAGCTCAAAGCGATTGGCGTGTCTAACTTCTACGCACATGTATTGGCGAATTTCTGTGAAACAGTGAAAATTAAGCCAATGGTAAACCAGATTGAGCTGCACCCATATCATGCTCAACCGGCCGCGCTAGAAACAATGAAGCATTACGGCGTTCAGCCTGAAGCATGGGCACCATTAGGTGGTGGTCGTCATAAACCTTTTGAAGACGAGATGCTAAAAGGCATTGCAGAAGCACATGGAAAAACAGTGGCTCAAGTTATTCTGCGCTGGAATTTACAGCGTGGCGTCACCGTTATTCCAAAGTCTGTAAAACAAGTACGTATTGAAGAAAACTTCGATATTTGGGATTTCACGCTTTCAGATGAAGAGATGGAGAAAATCAGCAGCCTTGATTTAGGTTACGTTGGCGATGCAGTTAAGCACTTCAACCCTGATTTTGTACGTGGCTGTCTCGGCGTGAAAATCCACGACTAAAAACACGGTTCCGGCGAGAAGAAAACAGAAACACCGTTGGTTAGTGTGTATCAGAAGATTCTCGTCGGTGCCGTACCCCAATAAAAAATCCCTCTGAACATAAGAGGGATTTTTTGTTTTTGGGATGATGCTGTGAGTTCTTTCGCTTGCAGCAACACTATATACGAAATAGTCGGCAAGGTTTTATTTACTGATTCAGATGGAAGTTTTGACGTTTCAGCTCATGCTTAAGATTAGCTTTACGTCGGTATAGGAGTAGGTATTACCCACTACGACTTATAGTAGATAATATCGACTCCCCTTCAGCGATTAATGTGAGCAAAACCGCTCAGCGCTATACTGCTTTGTTCAGAATACTGAACTTGTCCTCATGCTTTCAAGATTTGCACAAGAAGCGAAGATTTGTCTCATCGAGGTAGTTGTTGAGCGCCCCATCGAACGACATTTTCGATATCTGGTAACAAAATACCTTTTTCCTCAATACAGAATAACAGCTTCGAGAATCGGTCACGCTGAGAGCTGTCGACCGTTTGTAACCACTCATCAATACTGCTTTTTACACTATCCACATCTGCACTTGGGCATTCAATGCCAAGCTGGCTAAGATCAGTAATAAAGTCATCCATATCTACAAGATCTACGTGCATCATAACTACTTACTCCTACCAAATAAGAGGGGATTCCTTCCCCCCAACAAGCCTACAATAGACGATTAAAAAATAGGCTGTGATCTATTTTTATGTCACACAGCCAAAAATGTTAGTTGCGTAGCATTTATGCTTTACGGTAAAGGTGAATCTCAGTTTTTAACCCTTTGTACAAGCTCCAGCACATCAGTACCAAAACAAGTGTGAAAGGCAGACCAGTTGTTATCGCGCCAGCTTGCAATGCTGTCAGTGCTTCCGAACCACCACCAAGTAGCAGTGCTATCGCGATAAAACCTTCTACAATAGCCCAGAACACACGCTGACCTACTGGCACATCTTCTTTACCACCCGCAGTGATACTGTCGATTACAAGTGAACCCGAATCTGAAGACGTTACAAAGAAGACCAGTACAAGCAAGATACCAACAACGGATAACAACGTAGAAAATGGCAAATTCTCAAACATTTGGAACATCGCCAGAGACACATCGCTGATACCATTTGCTAGCTCACCGACACCTGTCGTAGCCTGTTCTATTGCCGTTCCGCCCATGACACTCAACCAAACCATAGTGACTAAGGTTGGGATAAGTAATACAGCCGTCACGAACTCACGAACCGTACGTCCTTTTGAAACTCGCGCAATAAACATACCTACGAATGGTGACCAAGATACCCACCACGCCCAGTAAAACACAGTCCAACCATGGAACCAGTCTGAATCTTCACGTCCGATCCAATTAGAAAGTGGCACAAAGTTATCAACATAGCCCAGCGTGATATCGCCAAATGTATGCAAAATAGATAGCGTCGGTCCAATTACAACCAGTAGCGCAACTAAACCTGCCGCGATTAGCATATTGATGTTACTCAATATCTTCACACCGCCATCCAGTCCTCGTGCCACTGAGATGACAGCAATGCCGGTAACCACAACCACAAATGCTATTTGAGTTGAAATACCGCTTGAGACACCAAACAGATGGCTAAGACCACCAGCGGCTTGTTGAGCGCCGAAGCCAAGAGAAGTTGCAAGACCAAAGATGGTTGCCAGAACGGCAAGAATATCGATGAAGTTACCAATTGGACCCCAGCAACGCTCACCTAAAATTGGGAAAAATGCAGAACGGATAGTAAGTGGCAAGCCTTTATTATGTGCAAAAAAAGCCAAAGCCAGGCCAACTACGGCATAGATCGCCCAAGGGTGTAAACCCCAGTGGTAAATCGTCGCACTTAGCGCCATTTGTTTTGCTTCTTCGGTATTGGCTGCCACGTTAAGTGGCGTTCCGTACCAGTCGGTGTAATACGCGACAGGTTCAGCAACGCTCCAGAACATCAGCCCTATCCCCATACCCGCAGCAAATAACATGCTAAACCAAGATACCGTAGAGAATTCCGGTGTTGCGTTTGCGCCTCCCAAACGAATTTTGCCCATCGGAGAAACAAGCAAAAATAAGCAAAACACTACAAACAAGTTACACCCGACCATGAAAAACCAGTCAAAATTGTTTATAGACCAGCTCCGAGCGGCAATAAGCGCGTCTTTTGCTCCTTCAGGAAAAATTAACGTCAAAATGATGAACAATAAAATTAAGCTAGCGCTGATACCAAACACGGGGTTATGGATATCCATGCCAAAGATTTTGACATTGTCTTGCCCAGCACAATAATCCGTTTCGTATTTAACGGTATGAACGGATTTATATCTTCTTCGACTACTCACTATGCTTTTCATGCGATCCCTCTTTAGTGATTAACATATATTGAACAGTATTCAGTAATTCCTTTCCCTGAATCGTTCTTCGTCGTAAGTCATACCTAGTTGGATAAGTAATTGTTCAAGTACTTATTAACGTTGGTATTAACCACGTAGGTACCGAACTTTTCTTCTAATTGTCGGTACCGTTAACGTGGATATATTCCTTAGATGAACCTAATTGGGTTCAATAAGTTGAATTCCTAACAAGTCAATTTTTTAGTTATTTATTTACCACTCCTTCTTCAAGCAGTAAGTCATAGACTACCTGAGCCATTTCACTAACAGGCTGGTCTTTAAGGACTTTACCGCCTGTCGATTCTGCTTTTGCTGTCGCCGCTTTAAAACGGTCAGCCGCACTTTTAGCTTTCACGACTTTCAAACGCTTCGCTTTTGGCTTCGCGATACTTGTTTCCCAAGTTAGTCGCTCTTTATCCAGTTGCTTGCCTTCCACTTCTTCCGTGACAATGTCACATCGGCGAGCTCGACCAAATGCACTTTGTCGTGGTTCTTGCGCAGCAAAGTCCACACTAGCGATAAATGGCAGAGATACGTTTAGCGCTCGACGTTGTCCCCTTGGTAGCGCTTGTAATACTCGCGCTGTACCATTTTCGACGGATAGAATTTCCGCGACGCCCATAACAATCGGACAATCCAACTCTTGAGCAAGAAAGAAAGGTAGCGTGCCTGAAGATTCGCCATTTTCCGCGCGCATTCCTGTCAGAACGATGTCGGGCATGTCATCTCGAAAGTACGAAGACAAAGTGTTAACGGCATCGTCCTGTTCGTCCTGAGCCAAAACGCGAATTTGAGAGAGGCCCATCCCGCTGTAGTACGACAGTGCTGGATCCTGAGGGTTGCCTGCGTGAAGCACCTCTAACTCACAACCTTCTAAGTTCATCGCCAGTTCAACAGCACGTGCATCGGTCGCTGAACGGCGCGCACGTCCTGTATCAGGGTGTGCACCAATGGAGACTAACGTACTGACACGCAGTGTATCGGTTTGATTATGCGGCATCCTTCAGCTCCTTTGATTGATGTTGTTGAATAAGAGCAATCAACTCTCTTAAAAACTCATTACTATCAGCAATCACACTCAGATCCGCGCGCTTGACCATGTCACAACCCGCATCTGTGTTTACGGCGATGACTTTTTCACAAGCACCAATACCTTGCAGGTGTTGAATTGCCCCTGAGATACCAACAGCCACATAGACTCGAGCGGTCACCCAGCTACCGGTAGCACCAACCTGACGGTCGCGAGGCATAAAGCCATCATCGACGGCTACGCGGCTCGCGCCTTCGGTTGCCCCCAGAACGTTCGCTGCTTCGTGGAATTTCTCCCAATCATGGATGCCGTTACCTGCAGACAGAATGAATTCAGCCTCGGTAAGTGGAATCGCCTGAGGATCCACCGCGACTGGACCAAGATCTTCGATGCGAGATTCAATGCTGAATGTGCCTTCAAATTCAACCGGCAGCACTTCGTGTCGGGTTTCATCAATTGGTAGCGCACATTCTTGAGCCAGCAGAAGCACTCGGGGTGTCACACGTTTGATGTCGTGACGAAGCCCTGCTGCTCGACATACTGCATGCTCACTATCGACTTGCCACGCTTGTGTTGCAGGACGTTCATTAATCGCCGCAGACAAGCGCGCACCAAGTTCAAATCCACCTTGAATGCTATCCGGGAATAGCCAGTGCTTAGGCGAATATTGGTCTTCGATACTCGCCAGAACCTCAGCTCGCTGTTCTGGGCTGTAGTGATCAAACACTTCATCCGGAATCGTTAGCAATCGGTCGACGCCTGCAAGATCAAACTGCTCTTCTTTATGGGTGCCGAATACCACAGCCATCACTGCGCCCTCACCGTCAGACTGTTTAATCAGCTGATGGGCTTGGCCAAGAACGTCTTTATCATGGCTGCTCAAGCGACCACCTGGCATATCTGGCACAACCACAATGTAAAAGTCTGGAGACTCAACCTTGTGCAACGGCAGCTCGACACTTGCTTGGCTGCTTTGGCGAGCACCCATCATCGAGGTTGCGGCATTATTGTTCAGACGATCGATGCGCTTAATGCCGTTCGGTCCAATAAAACCAACTCGATGTGGATAACGCCTAGTTAAGCCGCTTGGTCCAATCTCTTCAACTGGCTGTACCATCAAGCTATCATGCTGTGGGTGCAGCCTGTTTCGTCTAATCCACTCGACACGAGGGTCACGGCGTAAAATAAATTCTCCCATGATCTTCTCCTACACACCGACGGTTTCAGATTCTGGTGTCCATACGTCCACCTGATCATCGCTAATCTCAACCAGCATCTCAGCAACAAGTTCAGCAATGTCTTTCACTTCAGGTCTTGGCTCAACAACACCTTCAAGCATCGCAGTACATTGCTGACAACCTACTGCCACAAGATCGGCACCTGTTTCACGGATGTCGTCCATACGCATATCCGCAATACGACGTTCGCCAGGGATATCGGTAATCGGAGCCGCACCACCACCGCCACAACAACGTGAGCGGAAACCAGAACGTTCCATTTCAGCAATTTCAACACCGAGGTGTTTTAGCACCGAACGAGGCGCTTCATATTCGCCGTTGTAACGACCTAAGTAACAAGGGTCATGGTAGGTAACTTTATCGACTGACAATGGTTTAAGACCGATTAACCCCTTTTCAACCAATTGGTTAATGAAGGTTGTATGGTGCCAAACCTGGTAGTTTGGTTTTTCATTCTCTGGGTAGAAGTCCGGGTATTCGTTCTTCAAACAGTGGAATGCGTGAGGGTCTGTTGTCACGATGCAGTCAAAGTCGTACTTCATCAGCGTTTGGATGTTACGTTTTGCTAAACGCTGATAAGTTACGTCGTCACCTAATCGGCGCGCAACGTCACCACAATCCAGTTCTTCATCGCCCAGGATAGCTACATCAATCTTGGCTGCTTTGAGAATTTGCACCATCGACTTAAGAATACGCTGGCTACGCATATCAAACGCACCATCAGAAACCCAGAACAACACATCTGCACGTTTGACTTCAGACATCAGTTTAAGATCTTGGTCTGCTGCCCAGTTAGAACGTTTGTTCGGGTTATGACCATTCGGGTTATCAGTGAAGATGATGTTTTCCAGTACTTCCGCACCTTTGTTTGGTGTTTCGCCTTTTTCAAGCGTTAAGAAGCGGCGCATATCAACAATCGCATCCACGTGTTCGATCATCATCGGACACTCTTCTACACAAGCTCGGCAAGTTGTACATGACCACAGTGTTTCTGCGTTTAGAACACCGCCCACGATTGGTTTGTGCGGGTCACCTTTTGCACATCCGGTTTCTTTACCTGGATATGGGCTACCAGCGTACTTTTCATCCGTACCGCCAGCCAGTCCAACAACCATGTCTTGAATTAGCTTTTTCGGGTTTAGTGGCTGCCCTGCCGCAAATGCCGGACATACCGCTTCACAACGACCACACTGAACACACGCATCAAAGCCCAGTAACTGATTCCATTTAAAATCACTTGGGTTTTCAACGCCCAGCTTTTTAGCATCAAGATCTACTGGTTTTAAACCGGTTGAACGACCACCACCAAAACGCTCTGGACGACGGTGAAATGCCAAATGTAGCGCACCAGCAAACGCGTGCTTCATTGGTCCGCCCCAGCCCATACCAAGGAACATCTCACCGACGCCCCATACGATAGCAGCAAGGAGAACAACCGCAGCAACCACGTTAAACACTTCGCCAACTAACTGAGTAGCTGGCAGTGTCACGATGAAGAAGCTCACCGAGAACATGATCAAGCTTTTCGGCAACCGCATCCAAGGGCCTTTAGACAGGCGTGATGGCGGGTTTAGTCGACGTTTTGCGACAAACAATGCGCCGCAAAACATTAAGCCAAGTGAGCCAAGCAGTACCCAAGATAAGATTTTCGGCTCCAGGTTAAACACGTGAACCGCGAAAATAAGTACAACGGAAAGGACAAAACCACCTGCCGTTGCAACGTGAGTGTTAGACATCACTTTGTCGCGCGCTACCACGTGGTGCAGGTCCACGAGGTAACGACGTGGCATGGCTGCTAACCCTGCAAAAAAGGCAACACTTTCGGCTTGCCCTCTCCGCCACATCATAATGCGGCGGAGCATCCCTATAACAGCCAGGGCTCCGGCTGTTATAAGTAAGATAGGAAGTAGTGACTCTAGGAACATAAGCCCCCCTTACAGATCTTTACACAGACGTAGTGCGTCGTAGAGTGCAGCGTGAGTATTACGTTGTGAAACACAGTCACCCAAACGCCACAGGATCATGCCGTCGTTGTCTTGAGATAAGACAGGTTGCGCCTGTGATGCAAACAAGGTTTCAACGTCAATTTGGCCTTTGTTCACAGACTCTGCTTTCAACTCGTAGTACAGCGCTTCATTTGGACGAATGCCGTTTTCTACTACCACTTGGTCAACAACGCGTTCTTCTTTCGCGCCCGTGTATTCGTTCTCTAGCAGAGCGATCAGGTTGTCACCTTCACGGTATACTTTCAGCAGTGCCAGATCCGAAGTCATGATGACTTCTTTCTCATACAGACTACGGTAGTAAGTTGGGAAAGTCGTACCGCCGATACCAACACCTGGTTTGATATCATCAGTAACAAGTTCAACTTGTGAGCCTTTAGAAGTCAGGTAATCTGCCGCCGACATACCAGAGAATTCACAGATAGTGTCGTAAACCAGAACATTCTTACCTGGTTCAACTGTGCCGTTGAGGATATCCCAAGAAGACACAACCAACCCTTCTTCTGCGCCCCAGTCAGGGTTCTGCTCGATAAATGGCGTACCACCAGTTGCAAGGATACAAACGTCAGGTTTAAGTTCACGAATCATGTCTGCGTTAGCAGCTGTCTCTAGAATAACTTCAACGCCAAGACGGTCTAATTCCATCGCCAACCAGCGTGTGATACCTGCCATCTGGTCACGTTGAGGTGCTTTCGCTGCGATGGTGGTCTGGCCGCCAAGCTCACTCGTTTTTTCTACCAGAGTAACCTTATGACCACGTTCAGCCGCAACGCGAGCTGCTTCCATACCACCAGGGCCACCACCAATTACAACAACTTTACGGATAGGTCCGGTTGTTTTTTCAATGATATGAGGCATGCCCATGTGCTCACGGGATGTCGCCGCGTTTTGGATACACAATACATCCAGACCCATGTACTGACGGTCGATACAGTAGTTTGCGCCAACACATTGACGAATTTGGTCGGTTTGACCCAGTTTGATTTTGGTGATCAAGTGTGGATCCGCAATGTGCGCACGAGTCATACCAACAAAATCAACGTAACCCGCTTCAAGGATACGCTTAGCCTGGTTTGGATCTTTGATGTTTTGCGCGTGGATAACAGGTACAGAAACCACTTCTTTAATACCAGCCGCCAAGTGCAGGAATGGCTCTGGCGGGTAGCTCATGTTAGGAATAACGTTTGCTAGTGTGTTGTGCGTATCACAACCAGAACCAACAACGCCGAAGTAATCAACCATCTTAGTTGCATCGTAGTACGCTGCGATTTCTTTCATGTCGTCATGGTTCAAGCCATCTGGATGGAACTCATCACCCGTAATACGCATACCAACAACAAAGTCAGGACCAACCGCTTCACGTACCGCTTTCAGTACTTCCATACCAAAGCGCATTCGGTTTTCAAACGTTCCGCCCCACTGGTCAGTACGTTTGTTAACACGTGGAGACCAGAATTGGTCGATCATGTGCTGGTGAACAGCAGACAGTTCAACGCCGTCTAAGCCACCTTCTTTCGCACGAACGGCTGCTTTCGCGAAGTCGTCGATGATACGCCAGATTTCTTCTTCTTCAATGGTCTTACATGTTGCGCGGTGCACTGGCTCACGTACGCCAGACGGAGACATTAGGTTTGGCCAATGCTCACCATCCCAACGAGAACGACGTCCCATGTGAGTAATCTGGATCATGATTTTGCCGCCATGCTTATGCACAGCATCGGCTAGATTCTGGAAATGAGGAATGATGCGATCGGTTGAAAGGTTAACTGAGCTCCACCAGCTTTGTGGGCTATCAATTGAAACCACACTTGAACCACCACAGATACACAGACCACAGCCACCTTTGGCTTTTTCTTCGTAGTATTTTACGTAGCGGTCGGTCGTCATACCACCGTCTGTGGCATAAACTTCTGCGTGCGCTGTACTAACAACGCGGTTACGGATGGTCGTTTTGTTAATTTTTAATGGTTGGAATAGAATATCGAACTGAGACATGATTTACCCCTGTACCAGCCTCGCTTGCGAACAAGCAAGGCCGTCTTCCTTGACTGACTTACAAATGGATTGATGTTGGTGTTTAGCCGATTGGTGTTACTTCAAAGACGCCGTAATCACACCCTTCCTCAGCACCACTTTGTGTTTGTACTGCTTTGGTTTTCACTGACAGACCTAGGCTCTCAGCGATTTGGTCGATTGCGCCAGCGAACCAGCCTGTAAACATGTAATCCACTTTGCGGTTAACTTTTCCGTACTGGTATACGAAACATGAATTTTCCAAACGAACTCGAGCTTCGCCTTTCGCAATATCAAGGTGCTCAGTGACAAAGAAACCCCAGCCACGTTGAGATAGACGCTTCATGTAGTGTTCAAATACGGCATCGCCAGAAAGGCCGTGTTCTTCGGCTTCTTTCTCACACCAGTAGTAAGCGGACTTGTAGCCAGCTTTGTATAGAATGTCTGCGTAACGCTCCGCACCGATCTCTTCTTCAATACCCATATGGTTATTTACAAAAAAGTGACGCGGTACATACAACATTGGTAAGGCATCCGTTGTCCAAACCCCTGTTTCGTCATCGACCAAGATTGGCATTTCAGGTGCGTGTGTACTCATATCGTATTCTTCCTTTTATACAATTAACTAACTCGTTATATATTTATATTTTTATGGTGAAACACTGTGGTTATTCACCCCAGACTTCGCCTAGTACGCGAAGCCAGTTTTCGCCCATGATCTTGCGAACTTGAGTTTCAGAGAAACCATGACGCAACAGTGCTTCTGTTAAATTAGGGAACTCACCTAAAGTACGAATGCCTTCAGGGTTAATGATTTCGCCAAAGTTGGTTAGTCGGCGCGCGTAACCTTTGTCATGCGTTAACCACTCGAAGAAAGGCTGACCGTGACCTTGAGTGAAATCAGTACCGATACCGATTTGGTCTTCACCAACCAGGTCAAAGATGTAAGCGATCGCTTCAACGTAGTCATCAATCGTTGAATGAATGCCGTTTTTAAGAAAAGGTGCGAACATCGTTACACCGACGAAACCACCATGGTCTGCAATAAATCTCAGTTCTTCATCTGACTTATTGCGCGGGTGATCTTTTAAACCACTAGGCAGACAGTGTGAGTAACAAACTGGTTTTTCTGAAGCTAGGATCACTTCTTTAGAAGTCTTAGCGCCCACATGCGACAGGTCACACATGATGCCCACTTTATTCATTTCCGCGACAATCTCGTGGCCGAAACCAGACAAGCCACCGTCGCGCTCATAACAACCGGTACCAACCAGGTTTTGTGTGTTGTAACACATCTGAACGACGCCAACGCCAAGGTCTTTAAAGACTTGCACATAGCCAAGCTGGTCTTCAAAAGCATGAGCATTTTGAAAGCCCATTATGACGCCAGTTTTACCCTGTTGCTTCGCTTTACGGATGTCATCGGTGGTGCGAACTTTAAGCACCAAATCATTGTTTTCCTCAAGAAGGTTATTCATTTCAACGATATTGTTTACCGTATTCTGAAAGCCTTCCCAAACTGAAACTGTACAGTTTGCAGCAGTGATGCCGCCTTTGCGCATGTCTTCAAACAGTGCTCGGTCCCACTTCGCGATAACCAGGCCATCAATCACTATTGAATCATCATGCAAGTCCGTTGCGTTCATTTTTAAACCCTATTCTTCCCTTTCCTCGTTAGTCTCCAGAATAGGTATTACGGTCGATTAAAAGTGTTCTAAAAACGGCATTCTGAATCCCTTTTGCGTAACGCTAAGCGACAAAATGCAAACAAAAAAAAACCGCCATCCTGCTGGATGGCGGTCTTTTTTTAGAACAAGCGGATTAGATGGAGATTGAGCCGTAGGTAGGCTCATGCTGCGCTTCAAATAGCGCTTTCGATGAGCGTAATGGAGCATCAAATTGCATTAAATCTACGATGGTATTCGACTCTAAAGCCGGAGGAGCGACACTCACATTAGCCACCGCTGCTGAATGTGTCCCCAACCTTTCCGCTTTCGGTGAAATACCAATGTGCACGCGGTAACACTTACTAAAGTGTGGTGAAGAGACAAAGCCACATGCAGTTGCGATCTCGATAATTGACATCGATGTTTGTCTTAGTAACTGTCTTGCGCGGTTCAGTCTTAGCTTGAGGTAGTATTTTGATGGTGAGCATTGCAAATATTTCTGGAACAGACGCTCTAATTGGCGACGGGATAAGCCGACATACACTGCCAATTCATCCAATTCGATAGTCTCTTCTATATTCGCTTCCATTAAAATAATAGCTTCGACTAGTTTAGGCTGAGCCGTACCGATCGTATGCTTAAGCGGAATGCGCTGTGTATCACTTTCACCGCGAATATTGTCGCAAATGAACATTTCTGAAATGCTTGAACCAAGTTCACGACCATAATCTTTCTGGATCATGGTAATCATCATGTCTAATGGCACAGAACCACCACTGCATGTCATTCGATCTCGGTCAATAACAAATAAGTGGTTGAGACAATTAACGCGAGGATGACGCTCCTGCAACGTAGCAAGACATTCCCAGTGCACACTGCACTGATAGCCGTCCAGCAACCCCGCTTCCGCTAACACGTAAGCCCCCGTACATACCCCACCAAGGCCAACATGTTTACGGGCTAAAGACTGTAACCACGTTACTTGTTTACGCGTAAAACTGCGTGTGATATTTACACCACCCACTACAATCAATGTATCTAATTGGGGGGCATCTGCCATTGAACAATCTGGCTTGATAGTAATACCGTCACTAGCTTCAACGTAATCACCATCTTCTGATATCACATACCAATCATACAGTTCTTTCCCTGTCAGCTGGTTTGCCATGCGCATCGGTTCCACCGCTGATGAAAACGCGAGCATAGTAAAATTATCTAACAACAAAAAACCAATACGGTTTACTTCCTTGTTCGACGAGCCATCGAACTGATTTATTGAGACTGACATAGCGCACTCCAATGTAAAGGAGATTTATTATTAACCGGTAGCACTAGCTATTTTTTGTTTTTGCTTAGCGCACCGAATCGAGCACTTTTGTTTAAGCAACAACCATGCCTGTATATCTAAATACAGTGCATACTTTTGCAACATCAAGTTTAAAACTACAAGGGTCAATATATCTGCTTGAATAGCTTGCTTATTTTTTGGTAAGCCGAAAACAAATTTTTTCTCCGCAGTATCCTAAAGATGTCTCTCACCAACCGACTGCAATCTCACGCACCAAAACGATGCAAAGTTAAACAAACATTCAAAATAATTGACCAAATAAAAACCTTACAACTTAGAGGCTTAGAGCAATTATTCGGTTCCATTTAAAACAATGATGTAGCTAGAAAAATCCGTCTATCTATTGGCACAACAGAACGGTAAACTTATTGTTTTAAACGTTAACCAATGGTTACGATATAGTTAACAAATCAAGATTTCAGTGAATTCGCACACATAAATAATCATCATGACGAAAAAAATTTATTGCATCACGGGATATATCTATGCGGCACATAAACAAAGAAGCCAACATCTGTGGTCATACGATGCTGGCTTCTTTTAGGGGGTGTTTCACTGGTTTTCAGCCTCAATACTTTAAGGTCAGATATTTCTATTTTGACCTTTATACCTTGGCTTACTTAGTGGGCTGGCTTCTTTCTTAAGCTAAATGCTCCTTAAAGAAACCTTCCATTTTGTCGAATGGAATCACATCCATCTGATCATAAAGATCGGTATGGGTTGCATTAGGAATGATCATCAGTTCTTTTGGCTCAGCAGCTGCTTCATACGCCGTTTCACTGAAATAGCGCGAGTGTGCCTTCTCACCGTGGATAAGCAGAACCGGACGTGGTGAGATTTCTGCAATGTACGTCAAGATCGGCATGTTCATAAACGACAGTGGCGTTGTGATTGTCCAAGAAGCATTTGAGTTGATTGCTCTTGGGTGGAAACCGCGTTGCGGATCTTTATAGTAAGCCGCGTATTCGACCACAAATTGTGGCTCGCCGCCCTGTAATTCAAGAGACACAGGACCATAAGCTGGCTCACCGTTTTCAGCGTCTTTCCAGCGTTGCTGACCCAATTGCTCTAGTCCTTGAGTACGTTGTTCAAGAGTAACACTGTCGTTGTAGCCTTTGGACATAACTCGAGTCATATCGTACATAGTGCTAGCCACAACCGCTTTAACGCGCTTGTCAATTGCGACTGCATTTAATGCCATGCCGCCCCAACCACAGATACCGATAACACCGATTCGCTCGCGGTGAACATTTTCTAGCAAACCGACAAAATCAACTGCAGCACTGAAATCTTCAGTATTGATATCTGGGGAAGCAACATTACGTGGCTCACCACCACTTTCGCCAGTGTAAGATGGATCAAATGCTAGCGTAACAAATCCACGTTCTGCCATTGTTTGCGCATACAAACCAGATGACTGTTCTTTCACTGCACCAAATGGGCCACTCAGAACGATAGCAGCTAACTTGCCAGTGCTTTCTTTTGGCTGATACAGATCAGCGGCAAGCGTAATACCGTAACGGTTTTTGAACGTGACTTTTTTGTGCTCAACCTTGTCGCTTTTAGCGAAAGTTTTATCCCAGCTATTACCTAATTCTAATGTCGTGCTTGCCATGGCCTGGCCTCCTGAAAGCGCACCAACACCTAAAGCAACCGCGCTTGCTCCTGCCATTTTTAATGCATTTCGGCGACTAGCGTCTGGCAAGTCGTGGCTAGCGTTTGTGTTGTTGGTATCGTTGTGTTTGTTCATCTAGTTTCTCCTAGTAAGCCTGATAAGCTTGTCATCTCAGTTTCGGAATTTGCTCAAATTAGTCATCCCCAACTTGAGACAACATGACTAGCTTAAGAGCGTGCACCGTTTAGGAGAGTGTCTCTCCTAACGACGTTTCTGATATTTATAATGCGACAAGTCACCAATTTACCGTTATCCGGATACTACGAATTCCTTGCACAATCTTCCAAGTCAAACCTTGAGATGTAGGAAAATCCACCTAGGCCAGCAAGCAAAAACACCTAAAAATAAACAATAAACACTTGATATAAACAATAATAAACCTAAATCTCAACCAATGAGCATTCCATTACCTATTGCTTACGTAAACGCTATTTAATGCCTAATTTTCTACTTTAACTTGCCTTAGGCGACAAAAACGACAAAGCCTAGTCAACATGTGACTAGGCTTGTTCTTAACTCACTGATTCGAATCGGTACTATAACGCTTTCTTATACAACTCAATCACTTGATCTTTTGTCATTGGACATGGGTTACCACCAGCGCATGGATCGGCTAATGCGTCATCGACCCAACTCAAGATATCCTGCTCAGTCACACCCAGCTCACCAAAACCTGCTGGAATGCTAACTCGACGGTTCAGTGCATGAAGCGCGTCAATTGCAGCCAAACTTGCCTGTTCTGCTGTCATGTCAGAGGTATCTACGCCCAATACTTCAGCGACCTTGGCAAATTTTTCTACACGGTGCGGGCGGTTAAATTCACTCACGATAGGTAACAAGATTGCGTTACATACGCCGTGAGGTAAGTCTTTATGTGCACCAGCAGGGTGAGCCATTGCGTGAACCATACCTAAACCCGCACTGTTGAAAGAAAGACCAGCAATAAACTGACCATAAGCCATCATTTCACGCGCGTTAATATCGGTGCCATCATCCACCGCTGCTGGAAGGTTTTCTGCAATGGTTTGTATCGCTTCCAGAGAGATATAGTCGGTCAATTTATGCGCGCCAACAGAGACGTATGATTCAAGAGCATGAGTTAATGCATCAATACCTGTTGCGGCTGTCGTTGCTTTAGGAATACCCAACATAACGCTTGCGTCATTGACTGAAATTTCTGGAATAATTTTATCTGAGATAATGACGTGTTTCACATGCGTTGCTGTGTCCGTAATAACCGCGTTACTGGTGACTTCTGCAGCCGTACCCGCAGTGGTATTAATCGCATAAAGCGGCGCCCCTAAGCGTTCGACTTTCTCGACACCGTTATAAGCGGCGATTGGTCCTGGGTTTGCGGATAGGATCTTGATCGCTTTTGCCGTATCAATCGAACTACCACCACCAAAACCGATAATGTATTGTGCACCAGAAGTCACATACATGTCATACGCATTTTTCACCGTGTCGGTATCAGGGTTAGGTCTTACATCTTTAAACAAAGTAAGCTCTAACGAGCTCGAAAGTAGTTTTTCGGCAAACCCCAACTCAACAAGCATTGGGTCACAGATAAGTAAACCTTTTTCCAAGCCATGTTCATTCGCTAAACGCTCGACTAAGGCTTCAATCGCGCCTACACCAGAGTAATTGATTTTAGGAAACGCCAGTTTAAATACGCTCATCGTGTTTATCCTTATAAGTTAAGATCTTGTTGAGGGTGCCGATCTTTTTTTGTTATCGATTTACCCTTTTTATTTATAAGGTTATTAAAGCGATTTTTTGCTCCGAATAACTTTGCTTTTTTGCCTGTCAGCGCACGAAGAAGGGGATTTTTTTAAGGTTAGAGAGCCGAAGTTCACAAATTGAAAAACAGGCAAATTGCACTTTGAAAGTACAGGTTATAACTGGAGAATTGATGACAAAAATGGAGAGATTAAGCAGTGCCCCGAACCCAGTTTATGGATTCGGGTTAGTGTGACGAGTGTTAATCAATAGAGATATTTAATGACTGCCTGATGTAAGTGCCCGAGCCCAGTAGCCCAGGATCTGAATGAGTGATTAAGAACACAGGGATGGATTGAAGGTATTCTTTAAAGCGACCTTTATCTTCAAACGCAACACGAAAGCCGGACTTGATGAATAGATCTCGAACTTTAGGAACAATACCGCCAGCAATATACACACCACCAAATGAGCCATTAGTCAGCGCCAGGTTACCACCAAAACGCCCCATCAAAATGCAAAACAGATAGAGTGCGCGCTCACAATCCTTGCATTCAGGTTTAAGTGCTTTCTCTGTAATCTTTGCCGGAGTGTAATCTTCAGGCGTGGCACCACGGTGTGAGACAACAAAGTCGTAAATGTTTCGGATACCCTGGCCAGACAAACAGCGTTCTGCGGATACACGACCGAACTTGTTACGTAGGTAAACAATCAAATCGTCTTCTTCAGGGGTACAAGCCGCCAAGTCAACGTGTCCACCTTCTCCCGGAACACTATGCCAAAGGTTTCCACCATGGATTAGCTGAGCAACACCAAGACCAGTCCCCGCTCCATATACAGCAATGGGTTTATTTGCGATTGGCTCGCCACCACCAATTTGAACTCTGTCCTCAGGTTTTAAACTTGGAATAGCAAAGGAAACCGCAGTGAAATCGTTAATGACTTCCAAAACCTGAAGGTTAAGTTGGGATTTTAGTTCCTGGATAGAGAACTCCCAGTGGTGGTTAGTCATGGAAACCCAATCCCCCGTTACCGGACAAGCAATCGCAATACAGGCCGATGAGATCGGAGTGTCGTGACGATCAAGGTATTGACGCATGACGACTTCCAGCGATTCATATTCGGCAGCAGGGTAAGTCACGATATCGCTGATCGTTCCTGTCGATAACTCACAAAGAGCTAAACGCGCGTTGGTTCCCCCGATATCCCCTACCAAGGCATACTGTTCCGACATTGCTTCTCCTTAATAATACTCAAAACGATCACGTGTATTTATTGGCGATAAAACGCACGCAGAACACAAAATGCAACACCATGAAAAGTGACACAAAACAAACTAGTTAATGCTCAATAATCAGAAATCGTTAGCTTTACGACATAATATTTGCACTTAAATATAGCAGAGGGTTGGAGCCTATCTATGCGAAATGGATTACAGGTTACTGATTTCAGCGGTAAATTCCATATAGCGCGAAAAATAGTACGAATGAGCAAAAATAACACAGGAATGGGTCTTTATTCTCCACAGTAAATTGATGAAAATACTCGGTTCAGGAATTATGCGGACAAACTCAGAGTAAAGCTGTAGAAAATAACGGCATCCTTTGTTGAAGATTAGCGTATGAACTTGAATATAACGTCAGCTTAAACACCACTACTATTCGGAGAACCGATGTCTCAACCAGAAGCTCAAACAGTCGAGTTAAGTCATACAAAAACGAAAAGACTGGGGCTAAAACTAAGAAAGATACTCAAAGTCGCGATCGCCCTACTCGCCATTATTGCTGCTGGTGTCTACACCTATATGCTACAACCTCAGTTTGCCTCCCCTCAGGTGAAAGTGGATAGTTACCAGGGAAAATACGTAGACGGAAAGTTTCACAATATTGAGGAGGTTCCGGTATCCACGTCAAGCGATGGCGCTTTGGTGGGGTTCTACCGTTTTTTAACGGAACCTGTTATCGACGCCGTTCCGGTAACCAATTTGCCTTCAGTCAAGTCAGACTTACTGGGTCTGAATCCACGTGACAATGTTATGGTCTGGATGGGCCATTCCAGCTACTTTATCCAGTTAGATGGCATTCGCTACTTAATTGACCCTGTATTCAGTGACAACGCTTCTCCGGTTCCCTACACCAACGTGGCATTTCCCGGTAGCAATGTTTACAGCGCAGATGACCTCCCAGAAATAGATTATCTGTTAATTACCCACGATCACTGGGATCACCTCGATTACCCAACAATTAACGCGCTGAAAGAGAAAATTGACCATATTGTGACGCCTATTGGTGTCGGCTCTTATTTCACTCAATGGGGATTCAGCCCTGAGCAGATCACGGAAGGCGACTGGTATGATTCACTAACAACGAAAGCGGGCCGAATTCATATCCTTCCAGCACAGCACTTTTCAGGCCGATTGCTAAAACGTAATCGTACACTCTGGGGATCATATGCCATCGTATCGAATCAACATAAGGTCTATCTTGGTGGTGACAGTGGCTATGGTGACCATTTCAAATCAATAGCCAATGAATTCGGCGGCTTCGATATCGCGGTGCTTGAAACTGGCCAATACAACAAAAACTGGCCATTCATTCATATGACGCCAGAAGAAGTCGCTCAAGCTGCCAACGATCTCAACGCAAAAGCACTATTACCTTCGCACAATAGTAAATTCAAGTTGGCTAAACATGCCTGGTATGAGCCACTAGATCGGATCGCTCAGGCAAGTCAGCGACAAGATTACCGCTTAATGACACCAATGATTGGAGAAATCGTCGGTTTAGAAGATAACAACCAGACGTTCTCTCAATGGTGGAAGCAGTAATCCACGTCTCAATAAATTAAGTTCGGATAACTGGGGGGGATTCTTCATCATATTGCCCTGAATCTCAAACCTTCACGTCGACCTGCGAACGAGGTCATAGAGGAAATGGGTGAGTTCGTATTACCCGCTATCAATCAGGACTAAAGGCAGTTAAAAATGAGCAATGCACTCAGAAATGCATTGCTCATTATTGGAGTCAACCTTCGGCACTTTAGCGTTCAGAGAAAAACGCTCAAAGAAAAACACTCGATAAAAAATTAACCACCCTCGATAGCCGCCAGTGGAACTTGATAAACTTCTTTACCATTAATGACCACCGTCCAGGTGTCGCCTTCCAAATCCGCTTTCACTTCTCGGTTGGTTGCGTTTACGTAATCGGTCATAAAGTTAATCGTAAACTGCTCGCCTGCCGGGCTTTGCACCACGATACTGGCTTGATTGTCTTCCATGCGTAAGATACCCGCAGGACACGTGCCGAAATCTTCCTGCCCTTCTGCACGGCAACGCAATAATGTTGTTGCATCGTAGTCATCAGTCGAGAAAGGAGACGTCGCATTATTCGTGTCCGGATTTAACGCATCTGTATTCCAGTAAACGTAAACACTTTCTTCAGGGAAACGAAAAATTAAGCCCTGATCGCCCAAATCACTCTGGCGATAAACCATGTTGCTATTCTGATCGGTAAACTCCCCGGGGGTGTCGCCTTTTGGTGAAAGTTCATGCACAACGCCATCACTACGATTAATTGTTATGTAACCACTGCGCTGACTAAAAGTACAAGCGATCATCTTCTCCGCATTGTCATCGCCTGCTTTGTAGATATCACAACGGCTCTCGGCTGAATCAGCATACGAGATCGAACTCGTGGCTAAGCCAGCGACAAGGGTGAATAACATAAGACCAGCTCTCATAATACCTCCTACAATTTGTTACTTAATCCACGCTAATGACCGATGAGCGCGCTCCCAGAAACAAAAAAAGAATAGTTCTTAGCCTCCTATTGGGCAATTAAACCAAGTTGTCGAGAAAGCCATTTGCATCATGTTTAAAGCCGCTTCTCTGAGATCCATCTATTTACGCCAGTCACCCAGGCTTGGTATAACAACAGAAAGAAAAAGAAATAAAGTTCATACAACAAAGGAAGCACAGTGAAGATTTGTTTAGACAACGTAATTGCAAAAGGGAACACCTCCAACTTAACCATTGAGCATTGGAAAATAGAAAGCGGACATTGCTGGGGCATTTTCAGTGCCGAAGGAGATATCGGTTCTTTGCTTGGGGACTTACTTTGTGGGGAGCTTTTGCCAATCGATGGCACGTTAGATCTTGGCGGATTAAAAGTAGCCCAAGTCTCTTTGTCTGAACAACAGCGACTGCTCGATTCTGAACTCAAAAAAGATGACACCGACTTTCTTGACCGAATTGACCAAGGCAGCACCGTCTATGCGTTAATATTTGAACGCTGCCAGGATGAAGCGCTGACTCTAAAACTTATCGAAGAGCTCGATCTCTCGCACCTTCAGCAAAGTGGTTTCCGTGTGTTGTCTACTGGCGAAACCAGAAGAGTGATGCTGGCACGCGCTTTGGCCACACAGCCTGATTTAGTCTTATTGGACAACCCTTTTACCGGATTGGATGTCAGTCATCGAGCAGCACTGGCCGACTATTTACACACGTTATCGCAGTCTCTACAAATGCTGATCACCTTCTCCCGTGAATCCGATATGCCAGAGTGGATTGACCGCGTTGCTCTGTTTAACGCTGGCAAACTCGACAGTACCATGGATAAACAAAGCTGGGATCAACACCCAATCATTGAGCAAATAAAATCTCAGTCGGAGAAACAAAGTGAAGAAATGATGGCACTCATACGCCAGCATCAACACGCTACCCATTTTGAAAACCCGATCTTTGAGCTGAAAAATGGTCACGTCGAATATACCGATAAAAAGATTTTTACAGACTTGAACTGGCGCATCGACAAAGGCCAACACTGGCAGGTAAAAGGACCAAATGGATGTGGTAAAAGTACGTTACTAGGGATGATCTTCGGCGATCACCCGCAATGTTACAGCAACGACATCCATATTTTCGGTAAAAAGCGCGGCTCGGGTGAAACCATCTGGGAGATCAAGCAACACATCGGTATGGTTTCCTCCGCATTGCACCTGCAGTACCGTGTTAATTGCAGCGCATTAGAAGTGATTTTGTCTGGGTTCTATGACTCGATTGGTTTGTACCATCAACCAACACGCAAAGAGTTGGAAGTCGCGAAAGAGTGGCTAGAAATCCTGCATATGAGCCAATACCAGAAAACATCGTTCCGACAATTAGAGTACGGACAGCAACGCTTGTTACTGATTGCACGAGCGATTGTAAAACAGCCAACCTTGCTGATTCTGGATGAGCCATATCAAGGGTTAGACTTTTTAGGCCGACGTCTGGTCAAGAATACCTTAGAGCTCATCGCGCGCGAAAACTTAAGTCAGTTACTTTATGTCTCTCATTATCAGGAAGACCGTTTAGACAGCATTAAAAACGACCTGGAGTTTGTTTTCGATCATGATGTGCAATGCTATCGAACTCAAATTCTTCAGTCATAACGAGCACAACAATAGTTCCTTAACTTTGGTTCCGGAATACAGTATCCGTTCAGGTGACTGGCTGTCGCGCGAGTTGACGGTATGGTAACGGCTTGGAATAGAGGTAGCCCTGATGATATTGAACGCCCAATTTCTTCAGGTGCTCCGCTTGCTCAGGCGTTTCGACACCTTCGGCAATGAGCTTAACCTTTAACTCATCGGCAAAGTAAACAATGGCATTCAAAACTGACGAACTCACGCTTTGGATGCCGATTGTGTCGACAAAGCATTTATCGATTTTCAGATAATCAATGCGCATGTGTTGCAGGAAAGCTAACGAGGTCTGCCCCGTTCCAAAATCATCAATCAGTACATCGATACCATAGACCCTCAGTGCGGCAATGCATTTGCGCGCCTCATTATCAATTAACTGACGTTCTGTAATTTCTATTCCCAGAGAAACGTTATTATTGTTTAGTTGTCTATGGATAAGTTGGATCTTCCTGATGACGTTTGGCTCGACGAGATACCCCGGAGGAACATTTACACTTAAGTGCACAGGGTGAGTAAATTTCAGTTTAGTGAAATCTTCTGCTGCTTTTTCTAACACAAAGTCTGTCAGGATCGATACCAACCCACTCTGCTCCGCAGCGGGAACAAATTTGTCCGGTGCAATAAAACCTTTTTGTTGGTGTTCCCAACGTACCAGCGCTTCATATCCAAACACATCCCCACTCTCTGCATCTATCTGAGGTTGGTAATACAGCGTCAAATCCTCTCTTCTTAAGGCCTTTTTTAACTGCGAAACCAAGCTACGACGAGGATCAAAAAGCATGCGAACCATATAAAACAACAGATAAATCATTAAGATGATAGGCCCTGTGTACACCAGATAAGACAGCGTTCTTTGGTTTACAAACAGGTCACTTGCTTCACTCAAGGCTTCATAGTCGAACATGGTTGAAGACTTAGTCGCTATAGGATTAGTGCCGTTTCTTGTGGCATCAGGAGGGGTAACCTGACCATGAATAAATAGCGCTGAGCGTTTGAAACGCAGGTCGTTGTTAAAACCTATCGTCACTCCAAAGTAATCTCGATCAATAACTGTCACAACCTGATCGTTATGAGCGCCAAGAGTAACCATAAACAGGAATGGCTCAGGTAAATTTTCTATTCTGCCAAGAGCCAGTTTCTGGCCTTGAGGAAAAGTTAGATAATCAGCCAAAGGCTTGTTTACCTTACCAAGCTTTGAAGAACAAATAATGTCATTTCCTTTGACGATAAGCATCTCATCAATATCTCGCTCAAACATCAAGTTCTGCTGGAGTTGTTCGCAATTTTCCGGGTGAAGTAATGCCTTTCTATTTTCAGTTTCAACCTGATACAGAATTTCATCGGCAATAGAGATGTTTCGATCTAAAAGATGCTCAAGTTCGCTTTGCACACTCTCTCGCGCGAAGTAAATCGCGCTAAAAATCACCAGAGGTATAGGGATTGAAATAATAATGAGTTTGTTTAAAAGCGCTTTATTAAGCATGTAAGACAACCTTTATCAACCGACCCTATCTGGTGCCAGAAAAACCTTCCTTGGAAGATTAACGAAATACAGGTTTTTCATAAGATACTGTGAGTATGCTACTCACCTGGTAGGACCGCAAACAAAACAATGAGTTGATTGTTTATTCGTAAATCACCTCATATCTTGAGGTGATTTGTGTGTAATTACCATTTGATGCGCGACGAATGCTCATCCGACTCACCTTTGAGACAAAACCATGAGTTTCACCCCGGCCCAAGCTTTTCTCACCCAATAAGAATTGCCCACAAAAATTATTTTTATTTTCTCAGTGATTAAGAATTATAGTTGTCCTATATCATCCAACAAGTTACAACCTATACATGACAACAAGCAAAGCAAACGCTAATCAGGTAAACGAAAAGGCGCTGCAATTATTAATGAAAGTAGCGGTAAGCCAATTCCCAGTATCTGCGAAAACTCTAAGTGAGCAATTAAACGTACCATTGAGCAGTCTCTATCGGCATTTGAAACTGCTAAAAGAATGGAATTTGATTGAAGAAAGCGTTCACGACAAGACATTTGTAGTAGGGCCAGCTGCGCTACTTTTGATGCACAGTTATGAAAGCTCACAACACGGTCTTGATATGGTTGAAACCATCTTGGCTCGCTTAGTTCAGCAGACCGGAGAAATGGCGGCCTATATGGTTCCTTCTGGTTATCGGGCATTGTGTGTCAGACAAAAAGAAAGTATGCAGGCGCTACGGTGCAGCTTCGTCCAGGGTCAAAGTCAACCCCTGCTTCGTGGCGCCTCATCCAAAGTGATGCTGGCTTATATGCCTAAGAGTCGTGGCGAGAAGATCTTACGTTACTTCAAACAGGACCATTGTCTTGATGAATGGGAACAAGAGTTTGCCACGATCAGAAAACACGGATACGCCGTCAGTACTTCCGAAATTGACCCAGGTGTCTCTGGTATCAGCGCACCAGTCATGAAAGGAAGTAAACTCGTTGGCGCAGTTTCGGTTATGGCTCCAGCTCACAGGGTCGAGAAGGACAAGCAACGTATCGTTTTACACGTGTTGCAGGCGGCAAGGGCACTACCACCAGAAAGGTAATTCATCATGTTGGGCTTTTTCAAACGATATAAATTTCATCAAACAACACATACTCCAGTTCAGCACTACCCATTTTCATTTATGACGGTTTGTGAGCACGTTGCTCCGATGTCAAAAGGCGCGTTTGAATTAGCGAATCAAAGCTTAGAAAGTGCGAGCGAATGGCTCTATCAGCAACATGATCAAACTACAGCTGCGCATTGTGGTCATTTTACTCATGCTCAATTAGAGAACGGGGATTTTCAGGAAGCACTTAGCTTGGCACTTTCCCGTCACTCTATTCCAGTATTGGTAACCAATTGCACGGAAGCCATTTTGTCTATGCTGCCAGTGGTCGCAGCCTGTCAGGATGATGTGGGTATTTTGCATATTGGTCAAAAAATGCATTTGAAGCCAACATTAGAGCCAAAGGTAGGGTCAGCATTTCACTTTGCGCTTTCCCGCTACCCAAACGTTAGGCTGCTTTTTGCGGGTGTTAACCAACATGATACCAAGCAAGAGACATGGGAATATGCTGAGGACCAAGGCTGTGACTGGATCACCGATAAAGAGTTTACTTTTCGACACCGTAATCATGTCAAACAACAAGTAGGCAATTATCTCGACCATTGCGACCAAGTGATTATTTCGGTTGATTTAGGCTCGCTTATCGCCAAAAACGACCTTGACGGTGATATGTCTTTAGATATTCAAATGGTACTAAGAACCATCAGGCTATGTTTAGTATCGGGCAAAGTAAAGGCCATACAATTGGTTGGTGATCGTGACCGTCTCGTCTATTCAAGACAAACGAAAACGATCATTGAGGAGCTGTATCAAATCGCGCCACTTCTCGATCACGCTGCCTGATAGCAAGATAGAACCGATAAAATAAAAGCGCCCTCCAAATGAAGGGCGATTTTTTATTCAGCTCAATTCGTCAATATTGGTTATTTCGCTCGACGTGCTTTCAAACGCTTCACCATCGCCAAACGGCGTTCTGCTGACCCTTGGTCTGTTGCAGATTGGTTAGGGTTATTACGACGTCCTTGACGGTTTTTAAATGCCGGTTTGGAGTTCAGCTTTTCGATGTACGATTCACGCTGCTTTGGTTCATAACCAGCTAGCTCAATACGGCGAATTCGTTGTTGAATCAAGTTTTCAACTTGTACAACGGTCAGCTCTTCATCTCGGTTTACGAAAGAAACCGCGTGCCCTTGCTTACCAGCACGACCAGTACGGCCAATACGGTGAACGTAGTCTTCAGCAAGGAACGGCATATCGTAGTTCACAACATGTGGCAGATCCGCGATATCCAATCCACGAGCGGCAACATCAGTTGCTACCATCACACGGACTTTGCCTGATTTGAATTCTTCAAGCGCACGACGTCGAGCACTTTGCGCTCGGTCACCGTGACAAACTGCCGCTTTGATACCATCAAGCTTCAATTCTTTAACCACTTCGTTCGCGGTTTCTTTGTAGTTAACAAACACCAACACTTGTTGCCAGTTTTTGCGACCAATCAGTTCAGAAAGCAGCTCTGTTTTTCGTTCTTGATCAACCGGATAAAGTACGTGAGCAACGGTTTGTGCGGTTGTATTTGCGCGTTCAACTTCAATACGTTTTGGTTTACGCAAAATGTCTTTTGCTAATAGGTTAAGCTGGCTGGACGTCGTTGCAGAGAACATCATGATCTGCGGATCCGTGTCCACATCAAGCATGATTTTACGCACCGCGTGAATAAAGCCCATATCCAAAATACGGTCAGCTTCATCAAAAACGAGGAACTCTAGATTGGCAACTGAGACATTACCTTGCTCAATGTGCTCTTCCAGACGACCCGGTGTGGCGACCAGAATATCGACGCCGTTTTCGAGCGCTGAGACTTGTGAAGACATTTTACGGCCACCAAAAACTGCCACCACTGATAGGTCGGTATATTTGGTGTACGCTTTGATGTTGTCAGCAATCTGCTCTGCCAGTTCACGCGTTGGAGCAAGAATAAGCGCACGCGCCGTCTTACGTGAGGCACTGTGATCACTGTCTAGCAGTCGCTGAATCATAGGCAATGAGAACGCTGCAGTTTTACCAGTACCAGTCTGGGCTGTAGCGAAAATATCATGGCCTTTACGAGCCATTGGAATCGCCTTCTGTTGAATTGGCGTTAACTTTTCATAACCGCAT
>ERZ1673961.30-NODE-30-length-75780-cov-7.567620_pt1 | contig 75780 bp, 60 predicted proteins | sample MGYA00580189_ERZ1673961 | MGnify/ENA primary metagenome ERZ1673961 (study PRJEB41334, sample SAMN05608105) | rock metagenome | biome: terrestrial subsurface; feature: shale formation; material: shale | place: USA: Pennsylvania ... | reverse complement strand
GAGCGGTGACCGTATCGAGATCCGCGGCTTTGGTAGTTTTTCTCTTCATTACCGTGAGCCTCGCGTAGGTCGCAACCCTAAAACTGGTGATAAAGTGGAACTAGACGGTAAATTCGTCCCACACTTCAAACCAGGTAAAGAACTTCGTGAGCGCGTAAATATTGGCTAATGCTCTCTGATTAGTTTGAAAAAGCGGCATACTTTTGTGTATGCCGCTTTTTTATAATATGTCCAGTAAGACCAATTCCAGTCATTATCTCATCGTTATTGCTGGTTCAAATCGCTGACAACTGCATTAGAACTTTTGTCATTAACACCGCTGGTTACTGCAAGTTCTTCCTTGTTCTAAGCGATTTCTCCTGCACAACTTTCTGATAATTAAATTATTGGTATTAGTGTCAATTATCTCAACTTGCCTTACTCTGGACGGTTTTATCGTGCCATAAGTTGAATGTTTATCTATCCAGATTGCTATTAACTTCAATTGTGTGTCTACAAACCGGGTTTCTTGAGGTTACTTGGGTATAGATTATTGCTAATATACGTGGTCTGAAGAAACATTTTACTGCATAATCTGACCTACTTACTCCTCTAAGGGTGATGTAATATGAAAATTATAAAAATCGTTGCTATTTTCGCTCTCTTTTTAATTGCACTAGCATTAGGCTCACAAAACCAAGAGGTTGTGACCTTTAACTATCTTTTAGCAAAAGGAGAGTTCCATCTATCAACGCTATTAGGCGTGGTATTTGTTGTTGGATTTGGCTTGGCTTGGGTTATCTTCGCTAGCATCCAACTAAAGACTCAACTTCAAGTTCGACGTCTTAAGAAGAAACTGAAAAAGTACGAGCCAGCTAACGCAGAAACTGCTGCTAAGCCTGCTATCGACAAACAGGCATAAGGATAAGGCTTCACTTTAATGCTTGAACTACTCTTCTTGTTATTGCCTATAGCTGCTGCGTATGGCTGGTATATGGGGCATCGCAGCGCTCAGCAAGACAAGCAGAAGCAATCACATCAAATTTCTCGTCAATATATGACGGGTCTGAACTTACTGCTTTCTGATCAATCAGATAAAGCAGTAGACCACTTTATTGAATTGCTCCAAGTAGATAACGAAACCATAGATACCCACCTTGCGTTGGGTAATCTTTTTCGTTCTCGTGGAGAAGTCGACCGCGCAATTCGTATTCACCAAAATCTTATTTCCCGCTCGGGTCTGACTCTTGACCAGAAAAATCTCGCCCTTCAGCAACTTGCTAAAGACTACATGGTTTCTGGTTTTCTGGATCGTGCGGAAAAGATATTTGAACAGTTAGTCGAAGAGCCAGAACATCGAGAAGGTGCACTGCAACAGCTTGTGACCATTTACCAGCAAACGCGTGAATGGGAAAAAGCGATTCACTACGCTAACCAGCTAGCAAAAATGAGTAATAAGCGCTCTCGAATGCGAGCGAATATTGCTCACTATTGGTGTGAAATTGCCATGCTAGATCAAGCTGATGGCAATAAGAGCAAAGCGGTTCAGCATTTCAAAAAAGCACTCTCGGAAGACCCAAAATGTGTGCGGGCCAGTATTGCTTTGGGCCGTATGTATTTAGAGTCGGAAGATTACAAACAAACCATTAAATATTTAACTTCAATCCTGGAGCAAGACAAAGACTTTATTAGCGATGTTTTGCCTACGATTGCAGAGTGCTACCACCACTTAGGGCAAGAAGATGAGCTGGTGGAATTCCTTCGGGCTTGTATCGATAAGAAAGCCGGAGTGTCAGCAGAATTAATGCTGGCACAGTTGGTTGCGCATCACGAAAGTGTGGGCGCAGCACAGGAGCTGTTGACCAAGCAGCTACTGAAAAATCCGACCATGAAAGGTTTCTACCGTCTGATTGATTACCATATTGCAGAGGCGGAAGACGGTCGTGCAAAAGACAGTCTTTCAACCTTACAAGCCATGGTTGGTGAACAGCTAAAAGTGAAACCTCATTATCGATGCAGAAAATGTGGTTTTTCTACTCATTCCCTGTATTGGCATTGCCCGTCTTGTAAGGGGTGGGGAACGATCAAACCAATCCGTGGATTGGATGGTGAGTAATTTTAGTGCAGCTGGCAGGTTTTCTGTCCGCTGCATTTTTTTAGAAAAAAGAAAATTTTAGGAGATGAAATGATCGACCAAAAAGTTATTGTCGCACTGGATTATGATAACCAAGCTGATGCGCTTGCGTTTGTAGATCGCATTGATCCTGCGTCATGCCGTTTAAAAGTCGGCAAAGAGATGTTTACACTATTTGGTCCTAATTTCGTACGTGAGCTACACAAACGTGGTTTCTCTGTATTTTTGGATTTAAAATTTCACGATATCCCAAATACTTGTTCGAAAGCCGTGCGTGCGGCCGCGGAACTGGGTGTTTGGATGGTGAATGTTCATGCAAGCGGTGGTGAACGTATGATGACAGCATCTCGTGAGATTCTGGAACCATATGGTAAAGATCGTCCGTTGCTGATTGGTGTAACGGTACTAACCAGCATGGAACAGAGTGATTTGGCAGGTATAGGTTTGAATGTCGCTCCTCAAGAGCAAGTGATCCGCCTTGCGACACTAACGAAAAACTCGGGTCTTGATGGCGTAGTATGTTCTGCGCAAGAAGCTTCAATGCTGAAAGGCGAGCTAGGCAAAGAGTTTAAGCTGGTGACACCTGGTATTCGACCTGCTGGTTCTGAGCAAGGTGACCAGCGCCGTATCATGACACCAGTAGACGCGATTCAAGCGGGATCTGACTACTTAGTTATTGGCCGCCCTATTACTCAAGCTAGTGATCCTGCTGCGGTATTGAAGTCAATCAATGACAGCCTAGCGACCATGTAATTACTAAACTCAATGATTGTATTATTGATTCCAAAGGTGGGGCAGTGATGTCCCACCTTTTTCTATTTACTCGATTGGTATTGGATCTGCTAGCCTAAGTTGGAGTGTTTAGGTTTAATGCTCTACGGTCAATCGACTTTGGGCTAGGGCATAACACTATGTCGGTCACAATTTCATAACATAAAGCGCTGTGATAAACAGAAAATGCAAGCGGGTGTTATTGATGGGTTGCGTTACAAATAGGTTACGAATACTATGACGGAGATGCATTTACTGCGTTGTAAGGTCTAGGATGACCTGGTGAATCTCTTTGAAATTAATGCAGAAGTTGGCAGGACGTCGCTTCGTATTATACTTTTTTACTTTCCTGTCTGCGTAGGGCTATTCTCGCAGATCTTGTGAGCTTCACTCACGGTCTTCCTTGTATCTACCTTAGATCGCAAATCATAACAAGGAAGAAAAATGACCAAGAAACTGCCATTTTCAGTATTAGCAATACTAACGGCGACCAGTTTTCAGCTGAATGCGGCTGAATTGCCAGCCAATATTGAATGGACTTCAAACAACAATGAGCCTCTGTTCGCTTCAGAAGAAGCGGTTCATGGCGGCACTTATCGCACTTATATTCAAAGCTTCCCACAAACATTACGTAGTGTTGGCCCTGATGCAAACTCAGGCTTACGCCAATACCTGATGGATGGTACGCCAAAAATGGCGCAACGCCATCCAAATACGGGCAAATGGATTCCGCAACTGGCTAAATCATGGGCGTTTGGTGAAGACAATAAAACGGTTTATTTTCAGCTGGATGAAACCGCAAAATGGTCTGATGGTGAGAAGATTACTGCCGACGATTACGTCTTTATGATGCAGTACTACACATCGAAAGACATCATTGACCCTTGGTACAATGACTTCTTTACCAACAGTATCGTGAGTGTCGAAAAGATTGATGACTACACCATCCGAGTGAACCTTGCAGTTGCTCAAAGCCATGACTCCCTGATGGTGATGATCAATATGCCTAGTAATGGCTTCCAGCCTCGTCCGAAACATTTCTTCGAAGGTGAAAAAGACGAAAATAACGATGGCATGCCAGACAACTTCGTACGCAAATACAACTTCAAAGCGGAACCAACCGCAGCCCCTTACTATTTGGATCAAATCAAAAAAGGTAAAAGCGTTACCTTTAAACATGTTGGTGAAGACTGGTGGGGTTACAACAACCGTTACTACAAGAACCGTTACAACGTAGACAAGGTACGCATTACCGTCATTCGTGACCCAGATATCGCGCTTAAGCACTTTGAAAAAGGAAATCTAGATTACTTTGAAATGGTGCTACCTAACTATTGGCACGATAAGACCAACACCGATGTTTATAAAAACGGTTATATCGAGAAATATTGGGGCTTCAACCAAGCACCACAAGGTGCTGGTGGTGTTTGGATGAACACAGCAATGCCATTGCTTGATAACCTTGAAGTGCGTAAAGGCATCATGGTTGCGACCGATTTTGACGGTATGATTGAGAATATCATGCGCGGTGACTACTCGCGTAAGCCACATGGCCTTGGTTTTGGCCATGGTGAGTATGACGATCCGAATAATGCACCACCGAAGTTTGATGTGGCTGCAGCCGTGAAACATTTTGAGAAAGCCGGGTTTGATACTGTTGGGGCGGATGGTATTCGTGTGAACGACAAGGGCCAGCGCCTGAGCTTTGCGATTACTTATGGCTACAACTCTTGGACGCCACGAATTGCTTACCTCAAGGAGCAAGCGAAGTTGGCAGGTCTGGAATTTACCTTAAACTTGGTAGACGGTTCATCTGCGTTTAAATATATTCTGGAGAAGAAACATCAACTGGCTTTCTTGAACATGGGGTCGGGTGAGATTCCAGCATACTGGGAATACCTCCACTCAGATAATGCGAACAAACCTCAGACGAACGCACACACTAACTTCAGCAGCCCAGAGCTGGATAAGTTGATTGAGGCGTATGACTCAGAGTTTGATCAGCAAAAACGTTATGAACTGTCCCACCAGATTCAAGACTATGTGACCAAAGCAAATATTATTGTCCCTGGTTACATGGTGCCTTATTCACGTGTGGCTCATTGGCGTTGGGTGAAAATTCCAAAAGATGGCATGACAAAAGCGACAGAATGGGTCCTTCATCCAATGGATATTGGTAACTTCTGGATTGATCCTGACGTGAAAAAAGAAACGGAAAAGGCGATGAACGACGGAAAAACATTCCCTGAAGTTAGCGTTGTTGATGACCGTTACAAGTTGTAGTTTTAGCTTCAACTAAAATGTAAGCCCTGTCTCAAAGAGATAGGGCTTTTTACTTTTCGCTATGCGTCTTGTTATCTAACCAAATAAGAAGCTTCGAGAAGATAGGTTTTTACATCGCCTAAAGAAGAAAATGCTTGGTCGATGGCTTTGAAACGTTCATCGATAGAATCACTAGAGATGATGTTAACAAACGTTGTAATCGAGAAAGCTTCATTGGCTTTAAAAAAACGGTGCACATTTTCTAGCTGAACTTTATGAATATGCTCAACCTTATTTAGTGCATTGGTTAGGTCTGAGATTGTGATTGACATTGCTACTCTAATTCTTATTCGTGGTCGAAAATCAACCCGTTGTTGGCGGTCTACATTTTCCGCTAGAGTAGCATCAGCATGCTGAAGATGGACTGACGAAGATCAATGTGTTCTGTTCACCACGGTGTATTTAGTTAGATAATAATATTTATTCTTATTCCATACATTTGCTATTTAAATGAGTAAATAGACATTTAATCTATCTTTCATATTAATTCCAGTTACTAATGTCATCCCCATTTTTACTATATTTTTTCAACTCGATTTAATGTTGCGTCTACATGAAAAAAATATGAATCTTGGCAAGATTGTGGTCTTGGTTAGGATATTTCTACGTCACACATTTAATTTTGTTTTGTTACTAACTATTTCAGAATAACCTAGAGTAATATCACAACATAAAGTATTTAATCTGTCTCATAAGTTATATTTTGTTAATAAACTTTACATATCAATAGATTATGACTAATTTTTAAAGATGGATTTTTGGGTTTGATTTTATGAAGTACTTAGTTACTGGAGCCGCCGGTTTTATTGGTAGCGCAACGGTGAAAAAACTCAATGCTCAGGGACATGAAGTCGTCGGTATTGATAACATCAATGATTACTACGATGTAGAGCTAAAACACGCAAGGTTAAGTTTTATCAAGAATCCGTCATTTCGATTCTTACAAATTGATATTTCAAATAGGGCGGAAATGGAAGCTTTATTTGAGAAGGAGAACTTTGATCGGGTCATTCATCTTGCTGCACAGGCTGGCGTTAGATACTCACTTGAAAACCCTCACTGTTACGTTGAATCAAATGTAACCGGCTACCTAAATATACTTGAGGGTTGTCGTCAGAATAGTGTTCAGCACCTGGTGTACGCCTCTTCTAGCTCCGTTTATGGCTTGAATAGTAAAGTCCCTTTTGCAACGTCTGATAGTGTCGACCATCCCGTATCTCTATATGCCGCGACGAAAAAATCGAATGAGTTAATGGCGCATTGCTATTCTCATTTGTATCAAATTCCTACTACTGGATTACGATTTTTTACTGTCTATGGCTCTTGGGGACGTCCCGACATGGCGCCATTTATCTTCACCAAAAAGATACTTGAAGGGGAATCGATAGACATTAACAACAACGGTGAGTTGTGGAGAGACTTTACACATATTATCGACATCGTTGAAGGTATCGTTCGCATAGCCGATGTCATTCCTGTCCAAAATGCTCAATGGAAAGTAGAGACAGGCTCGCCAGCGAGTAGCTCTGCGCCGTTTGCGGTTTACAATATCGGTCACGGGTCACCTATCAACCTGATGGACTTTATATATGGGATAGAAAATGAACTCGGCATTGAAGCGAAAAAGAATTTTCGAGATATGCAGCCCGGTGATGTTTATCAAACGTACGCAGATACCGAAGATCTTTATGCAGTAACGGGGTACAGACCTGTGGTATCGATACAAGAAGGTATTGCAGAGTTTGTTTCTTGGTACCGAGAGTTTTATAACAAGTAAAAATAAAGTAAGGCTATAGGGCTTGTCTTTATAGCTTGCTATGACAAGGTTAGAGTGAATGTTGCCGAGTATATCAGTCGTTATTCCTGCTAAAAATGAACAAGGGAATATCGGGAAGTTAGTAAAAGAAATTCATGATAGCTTGAAGGCTTATCCAGAAGTAGAAATTGTGATTACTGACGACGGAAGCACAGATAACACAGTGCAGGAAGCCCTTGATGCTGCGCAGGAGTGTGGTTGTAATCTCCAAGTTGTTAGTCACGAGCAAAGTTGCGGACAAAGCACCGCAGTTTTGACGGCGGTTAAACACGCAAAAGGTGAGTGGATTATTACCTCTGACGCAGATGGTCAGAACGACCCGTCTGACATGCCAAGCATGTTAGAACTCGCAGCTAAAGTGACTAATCCGCATTTTTGTATCGCGGGTTACCGGGCGAAACGCTTGGATACGGCTTGGGTTCGCTTTCAGTCCAAAGTCGCTAATAAAGTGCGTCATACGCTACTGGGTGATGGTGTGCCTGATTCCGGTTGTGGTCTCAAAGTTATTCCCAAAGCGACTTACTTACGTCTACCTTACTTTGATCACATGCATCGTTTTCTCCCTGCATTGATTAAGTCGCTTAATGGTGAAATTGTGGTTCATCAAGTCGCGCACCGAGACCGAGAAGCAGGGACGTCAAACTATAACGCCTGGAATAGAGCGTGGGTTGGTATCGTTGATTTGTTTGGTGTGATTTGGTTACAAAGACGCACTAAAAATCCATTGGTTAAAGCGGTGAGTGTTGCAGGTACAGAACAACAAGAATGAAGTGGTTGAAGCTTTTTTTATTAATTGCTGTCGGGGTTCTGATTGCGAATCAGCTTGATAATCCCGTCTTGGTGCATTTAACGGATAAAAACTGGCTAGTTGGTTATATCCAACAAAATGGTATGACAGGAGAGGTGGTGGTATTCACCTTCAGCGTTATATTTTTATCTTTAAGTGGGCCTAAGCAAGCAATCGCACTCGTGTTTGGGTATTTATATAATATAAACTTAGGCGTGGTTCTGACATTATTAGCTTGTGTTGTCGGTGCCACTTTTAATTATTATTGCGCTCGGTTTATCTTCGCCAACTGGTTATATCGTCATTTCCCTAAAAAGATGATCAAATTCAATTCATTCGCCAGCCGAAAACCCTTTTATAAAATCTTGCTGTTACGTTTGTTCCCTATCGGAAATAATGTTGTCACTAACGTTTTATCGGGTAGTGTTCGAGTTCCTTTTTTTGCTTTTCTTTCTGCAAGCGTACTTGGCTATCTCCCACAAGTGATTATATTTGCCTTAATGGGAGCAGGTATTCAGTCATCAAGTAATACAATGATATATCTCAGTATTTTCTTTGGTGTGGTCAGTGCTTTACTGACTGGTTTTCTGTATAGAGATCATATTAAAAGCCGCGTTGAACTATTAAATATGGAAGAGGAACTATGAATCCTGTTATTGCGAAGTCCAGGCAAGTTTGGCAAAACGAAGACTATTACCAAACGCTCTGCTTCTTATTGATCCTCGCTATTATCATTATTTTTTCTGGAATTGGCCTACGTGATCCTTGGCCTGCAGATGAACCTCGTTTTGTCGAAGTTGCTCGTGAAATGGTTCAATCAGGTAACTGGTTTTTCCCGATGCGAGGAGGAGAGCTTTATCCGGATAAACCGCCAGTATTTATGTGGTCAATGGCGGCCTTTTATTGGCTGACTGGCAGTATAAAAGCGACCTTCATGTTGCCCAATGCGATTGTTAGCCTGGTCGCATTAATTTGTTGTTATGACATTTCGGCAAAACTGTGGAATGTGAAAACTGCTCGTAGTGTCGGTTTTTTATTGCTGCTGGCTCCGCAATTTATTATCCAGTCTAAAGCGGCTCAGATTGATGCTATGGTCGCGGCTTGGATTACTATTGCGATGTATGGGTTGTTGCGACATTTCTTTGTAAAGACCAGTTGGGGATGGTACGGCGTTGCGTGGGTTTTCATGGGGCTGGGCATTATAACGAAAGGCGTTGGTTTCCTGCCTGCCTTGTTCTTAGTGCCAGTTTTGTTGCTTCATTTGACGGGCAAACATCGATTCGATGATGCAGTCTCCTGGAAACTGCTGCTTGGTCCCGTGTTTATGTTAGCAACCATTGCATGCTGGCTGTTACCAATGATTTCGATTGTTGAGATAAGCCACAACCCGGATTTTGCAGCATATAAAGATAATATCTTGTTTAAGCAAACGGGAGAGCGCTACGCAAATTCTTGGGGGCATATTAAGCCTTGGCACTATTTCGTCGTCAGTGTCATTCCGGTTATGTGGTTCCCGCTTTACTTTATCTTCTTTAACAAGAACTTCTGGAAGCAGTTACGTTTGTCGCCTGCACTTATCAGTGTGCTGTCGTGGATTGTACTGGTTATCGTATTCTTTAGTATCAGCCCAGGGAAACGAGGTGTATACATCTTGCCAGCACTACCAATGATGGCGATTTTAGCTGGCTATGCCTTTAGCCATCAGTTTTGGCCTTCATGGACGAGTAAAGTGCTAAAAGCTTTGACACTAGTTCTTGGTGTGGTTCTTTTTGTGGGTGCAGTGCTGGTAGCGCTGGAGGTGAAAGCAATCACCAAACATTTAGACGATTACGATTCGGCATTACCTTTCGCGGCATTCTTTTTAGTCGCGGCGATAATATGGGGAATAGCTTTCTTCAAATCTCGTGCGGTTCCTGCCATTGGCGCGTTTTGGGTAGCGCTGTCACTAACATGGGTTTGGTACAGCTTTGCGGGTTACATGCTGCTCAATCCAATCCGTACGCCAGCAAAAGAAATAATGGTGCAAGCTCATAAGGCGATTGGTGAGGATGGGGAGTTGGGGCTGACTCAGTTTAAAGAGCAGTTCTTGTTATTTTCGCCAGTATCTTTGACACATTTCAGTTACTTGTCAGATAGTAAAGAGCAAGAACGTAATGCGTGGCTATGGATAAAAGAGAAACCAAAGCGTTATATTTTGACTCAAAGTGAACGTGAGAAGGATTGCTTTGATATCAGTAATGCTAAAAAGTTAGGCGAAGCGCATCGCAGAGACTGGATCTTACTTGATGAAACAAGCGTACTTGATACTTGTGAGCCACCTAAAACCATCAAACGTTATGAGTTACATGTCGTCGAGCCTTACTCATGATAGGTAGTCGATATATATAGGAAAGGGGAGCAATACGCTCCCCTTTTTGGCTTTAACTGAACTCTTACAGTTGTTGCGCGATGTTATCTGTAAGGTTTTCCAGTCCGGCCGAAAGTGCACCAACCAGAGCATCGTAACCTTCATCCTGTAAAGGCATTAGGATTTTAACTGGCGAGCGATGTTGCACTTTGCCATTAGCATCAATCAACATCCATTCTCCTTCAAGCTCGGCGTTACCTTGGTAATTTCCATTGAACTTACTCAAACTCAGCTGAAGCTTATTTTCGCTACTTTGATCTATTAGGCTATGTACTTTAACTGGCCAATAATGGCTTTGCTTGTGGCGCAGGTCGTCAATGATTCGTTGAGTTATCTGCTCTGAAATGCTTTGCGCCCACTGGTTGTGTTTAGCCTGAATAATTTGTGATTCAGAAGTGCGATACACAATGCCACTATTATTGAGATAGCTGGCCAGCTCAACTGGGCGAACAATCAACAGAGGGCGTTCAGCCACTGCCGCGCTACTCAACGTTTGAGACTCTACTTTCGGTAACAGGTACATCGAACTGGTTGGTTCTGGTGCACTGCTACAACCTGCTAATAGTGCAGAAACTAAAAGAAATACACGCTTCATTATTTTTGCCCTCTGACAGGTACCGGATCACTGGTTTCTTCTTCTCCAAACACGAGTGAGTTTGGTTTTTCATTAAGTTGTTTGAGTACCGGTTTAAACTCGGTCATTACGCTTTCAAGTTCTTTGAGCGTAGATTCCATTTCGCTGTACATGGTTGAGTTAGGACCGTAACCATCGAGTGTTTTTTGTAGCTGCTGCAGGCTCTGACGAATATCCGCAGGGATCTGCTGAGTATCGTTCTGGCTTAACAATTTATCGATACTGTTTGCCACACGCTCCGCCGAAGCCAAAGTACGTTCTGAAGTCTTCAGCGTTTCATTTAACGAGTTTAGCGTGTCTTCCATTGGTAACTTGTTGAGCTTATCCAGGAAATCATTCACTTGCTTTTGAACCTGGGCAAATCCGCCACGCATGGTAGGGAAAACCTCTAAGCCCAAAAACTCGTCTGGTACGTATTTCTCGGCATCTGGATAGAAGTCGGTATCAATGTATAAAGCTCCAGTAATTAAGCTACCGGTTTTCAACGTGCCACGAAGGCCTTTGGCAAACTCAAGTTTCAATTTCTCGCTGTAGTCAGACATCGAATCCGTGTGGAAGTGCTCGAACAGACGGCCTAATTCGATACGCACCAATACCGGAATTCTTTTGACTGAAAAACTTTCTTCTTGAGTCGGGAAGCGCAGTGGCACTCTCATGACGGTACCAATTCGCAGACCTCGGTACTCGACAGGTGCTTTCGCTTTTAGACCACGGACGGATTCATCAAACAACATAACAAATTCAATGTACTCGTCGTACATGCCTTCACGAAGCTGTTTAGCATCATCGTATAAGCGAAAACTTGCCATTTCTTCCGTGAGTGGCTCACCTGAGTCCATGCCGGGAATGGAGTCGAAAGTTACGCCACCTGTCAGTAAGCTTTCAAGAGAGCCGAATTTTAATTCAAAGCCCTCGGTATTGAGTTGTAAATCGACGCCGGAATTGAGCCAAAACTTGGTGCGCGTACGAACTAGATTGTCATACGGCTTAAAGATAAAGAGTTGATAAAGCGCCTGACGGGAATCAACATCAAAACTGGTTTTCTCTACGCGGCCAACGGTAAAACCTTTAAAGATAACCGGATCGCCAACCCCCAGCTTTCCTGCTTCACGGTGAGTTAAGACCAGTCTCAATCCTTCAGCATCGGGAGCTGCAACGGGCGGAACATCTAGTACCGTGAACTTTTCTTTCTCTTCATCTGACTTACCAGGCTGTAGCTGAATGTAAGCGCCAGAAAGTAAGGTTTCTAGTCCAGAAACGCCTTCACGGCCAATGCGAGGTTTGACGACCCAAAACATGGTGTCGTCTCTCAGCATACGCGCCGCGTCTTTGTTCATCTGCGCTTTAGCGATGATGTGATCATAATCTTCGCTTAGTGTGACTTCGGTAATAACACCGACTTTGACGTTAAGCGCTCTTATCTCCGTCTTGCCTGCTTCAATGCCATCGGCTGTTGGTAGCTGCAATGTGATTTGTGGGCCGGTACTGTTGATGTATTGAAACAGCATCCACGCCCCCATAACTAACGCAAGGATTGGAACAATCCAAATAGCAGAAACCTGCTTTTGCGGTTTTATTTGAGCGGTTGTGTTGTTCTCATCACTCATATTTGGCTTTCTCTTTTAAATCAGGCATCGGCTCTTGCACATCATTCTGCGGCGATTGCCACAATAAGCGTGAGTCAAAAATCATGGCAGAGAGCATGGTGAAAATAACCACTGCAGCAAATGACAACGCAGCAGGGCCGGGATAAATCGCCATCAGGTTTTGCAACTGAACCAGTGCAACCAAAATAGCGACGACAAAAATATCAATCATTGACCAGCGGCCAATAAATTCAGTTAAGCGATATATCTTTAAGCGTGAAATACTTTCTTCCGGTGGAAGGTATCGCGCTTTCTGAGCTTGAATGTACAACCACGCCAGAGCGAACATTTTCGCCATTGGAATGAAAACACTGGCAAAGAAAATCACCATAGCAATTGGGTAGGAGCCCAAGTGCCAGAGCAAAATTACCCCTTCCATAATGGTAGAGCCTTCTGAATGCCCAAGGCTAACGGTGTACATCATCGGGTAGAGGTTCGCTGGGATATAAAAAACTATCGACGCAAAAAGTAGAGCCCACGCTTTTTGTAAGTTGTCGGTAGGGTTGTATCGGTGAAGCGGGCTTTTGCAGCGAATGCAGGCTTTATCTTCAATGCGGTTTATCTGATGACAAGTATGGCAGCCAATATGATTGTGATTGTGGTGGGTATCACCTTCTGCTACTCCAGGCACCTCTACGGCAGGAATAAAGTGACCCCATAACCAGCTTCTATCGACCATCGAAATGCACTTTACGACTAAAACAGTGTAAACGCAGAAAGCCCAGAAAGAGGTTCCCATACCGATATCGGCGAGAGAAGCAATTTTGATCAAGCTGACCAGTACACCAATCAAAAAGACATCCACCATCAGCCAGGGCTCGACCTTAAACAGAATACGGCACAAGACTTTTGTCATCCTCTGCTGCTTTTTAGAGGGGGATTGTTTGAGTGTTTTCAGTGCTTCAAGGTGGAGGAAAAGAATTAAACCCACGTAGATGGTTGGCAGAACAACAACCGTTGCTAATAGCAGTACGCCAAGTAGGACATTTTTGAATTCGGCCAGCATTTTGGCTGCGTGCAGTAACGTGATCTCTTGAGATAAGCCTTGCACACTGAAAGACATAAAAGGAAACGAAACGCTGAGTACTAACATAATCAAACATGCCGACGAGATAGCAATGACACTTTGATACGGTTTCGCATTCACTTTGGTAAGTGAGTGTGAACAGCGTGGGCACTGTGCTTTTTGCCCCTGTTCTATCTCAGGAATACGGACAACAAGACCACATTCTTCACATGCTATTAACTGACTTGAGTTTGGTTGAGTGCTCATGGAATAGGATTGTAAATCATTTGCCCGAAAGAATACTCTGTTTTACAGCAGATACTTATATAAGGCAAAGATTTTAACACAAATTCTACTTGCATTTTAGTGACTAATTGGTGTAGATGATTTCTAGGATGGCATTTATTTTGTGCGCAAATAAATTGAGCGCAAAATAGAGGGTGTGTTCAAGGTTAACCTTTTTATGAAAGGGGTTACCTGTCGAATGGCTAACCCTATCTCAGTTGGTGGAATAGAAATCCTGCTCCAAATTAAGGAGCAGGTATTGTTACCTTATTTAACAGTAGTGCTTTCAAACGCATTAGCGCCGATTTGCTTACCATTCAGCGTTTTCCCGTAGTAGCCTTGGTGCTGGTGGTACTTTTCAGCGTTCGCGGCAACACTGCCTTTAAAACGAGGATCTTGAGGACGCTCGTGACTATTGACGTACGCGGCCACATCCCATGCTTCTTGCTCTGTCAACTGCACACTTTTGCCAAGCGGCATATTCTCGTAAATAAAGTAAGCCGCGGTGTTGATACGGTGCATACCAGCGCCCCAGTTGTACGCGTTTGCCCCCCAAAGTGGTGGGATGTAAGAGTGACCATCGCTGCCTTTGATGCCAGAGCCATCAACGCTGTGGCAAGTTTCACAGTTCTTTGCGTAAACCAATGCGCCTCGCTCTGGTGACGGTGTTTGCTCTGGTGCCGGTATTTTCGGGTAACCGCGTCCGGCAAGGTTGCCGCGTTCTTCCACAGGTAACGCCTGAGCAATGGTTTCTGGCAGAGGGAAATCTGGCGCTTTCCCGCCCGTTTGCAATGTTTTAGCGTCTATCTCAGGAATTGGTTCATTGCTCATGCCATACTGGTCCAGCAAGCCACCCATGGCAAGCCAGTAGGCGTAAGAACTCAGCGCGATAATCTCTGGTGAATCATAAGCGGGTGCTTTACCGTTCATGGAATATTCGAAGCAGCCTTGAATGCGGTCGGCGTAACTGTTGACGCGATCGTTTTTCTTACGATAAGCAGGGTAAGCCATGTAAGCTGCCCACAAAGGTGCCGCATTGGCTTTGCGTCCGGCTTCCATATGACAGTTCACACAGTTTTGCTCATTGCCTACGTACGTTCCGCGCATCTGTTGTGAGTTCACAAACAACGAATAGCCACGTTTTACTTGCTCGCCAAACTCTGTGTTGGCAATGGTGCTGAGATCGCGTGGCTTGAGGTATTTATTGTGGCTTTCTTTTTCAACCGCTGGCAGTTCTTTTTGGCGATCGGGCAGTTGGTCGTTTGCTATCGCAGCAGCAGAAACCACAGGCAACACGAATAAAGAATAGAAAAGTTTCATGTTTGCTCCTAATAACGCAGTGAGGCAAAGTAGTAGGAAAGGTTTTCGATCTCTTTATCGGTGAGATTCTTCGCGATGGTGCTCATCATATTGAGCGGGTCACCACTGCGAGTTCCGTTTTTCCAAGCCATTAATTGTGCTTTTAAATAATCGGCGTGCTGACTGGCGAGACGAGGGAACTTATCGACTCCCATACCGCTGGCACCATGGCAAGTTGCACAGGCTGGAATGTTGCGGTCCCAGTCTCCCTGGAAAATTAACTTGCGATAAGGGCTGAGAATGTTGGCTTGGTCGCCGCGTTTCTCTGGGTTTGTGAACTCATAGCTTGGTAAGTTTGCGTAGTATTCGAGTACTTCTTTGCGAATGCTCGGATCGCTCACTTCTTGAGCCATACCTTGCATGACCGCATTTTGTCGCTCACCGCTAAGGAACAGCTCTATTTGAGAATTGAGGTAATTAGCATTTAAACCGGCAATCATAGGGGCGATATTGGCCTGGCCCATACCATCCTGACCATGGCAACCGCTACACACACCAGCTTTTTCAGGAATAGACGAGGCGCTTACGCTCATTGTGGTTGCCAGCAAACTGGCTGCGACCACTGAAAGAACTTTTGACATGCTGACTCACTTTGTCTTTTTTAGAATCGCAATATTGTCTTCCTTGTCAATAAGTGGCGGTATTGTGGATTTCCACATATTTGACGCTGAGAACGTGAGAGGGCTGCCCCAAAAGGACAGCCCCGAAGGTTAAGCTTTGATTATCTTAGCTGGCAGGGATTGACGTGCCGCTGCGCCGACCACCCAATCCAATAACACGCCTTTTCCTTCTCGGGTTGGATCTATCAAGCCAATGTCATTGATGTTGACGCCATCCTGACGGCGAGTTTTCACTGGCTGCTGTTTATCGCCAATCCAGTGCGCGCGTTGTCCTAACTCGGTATGACCAAATCCATGTTCAAAGCCGAGAGTTCCCGGACGAATGCCGCTAACTACCATCGCGAGCGCTTTGGTGCTTGCCGACGGGGTTTCGATAAGAAACTCATCGCCGGTTTCAAGACCTGCTCGTTCGGCATCGATAGGGTGGATATAAACCGGGTTAACTCCTTTGATCGAGTTCAATCTTGGCGATAAATTTGACACCGCACTGTGAATGTTGGACTTAAAATTCGTCAGGCTAAAAGGCCACTCAGAACTCGGGTATTTTTCCTCCAAAGGCGTACCGTCCGCCAGTTTCTGCGGATGCCATGTCGGACATCCGGAATAGAAATCGCCCGTCATGGTGTTTCTTGCGCTACCAACACGCTCGTTCCATATCGCAACTGGACGCGTCCACTTATGTTTCATTTGCTCATCTTGATAGGCTTCTGTGGTGTTTTCGAATCGGCCACCACGAGCAAAAATAAAGGCTACGCGTTTCATCTCCTCTGCAGTGAGTGTTTTTTGCATGGCTGGCATCAAACGCTCTAAGCCCGACCATGCAATATCCTCTGCCGACACTTCAGGCACGCCGCCTTTCACATAAGCCAAGTTTGCCGCAGAGCGTAGGTAGAAATCTTCTGCGCTATGGAGAGCGTGCCAGTTACCTTGAGCGTCCGGAATTGCTTTGTCACCAAATCCGCCCAATTGCATTTTCTTAGCGACATCAATCAAAAAGTTCTCTAAGCAAATCGAGCGACCGTCGGCGGTTTTATCGGTTCTTGCTTCTACAATCGGCCAGCGAGCAGTCACGGTTTTCACGGGTACGCCATGCCAAGGTGTTGCCATACCCCAGCTTTCATAGGTGACGGTGTCTGGCACAATGTAATCCGACAAGGCGGTTGTTTCGTTGATGAAAGCATCGATGGAGACAATTAAACCAAGCTGTTTTGGATCTTTGAGCTTGTCTTCCAGCAATGTTTTTAAACCGGGCACGCCATACATTGGGTTCGCCATATGATTGACCCAGGCTTTTACTCGGTATGGGTAGCCATCGATGGCTGCCGACAAGTGCTCAGTAAGCAGTGGTGCCGCAAATGGATACCAAGGCGCGCGTGTTGGGTATGGGGATTCACCAGCTTCAACACGACGTTGGTATTCGCTGGTCTTGTGATACGGGAATTTACTGCGAGAGAGAAAAACGCCCTTCGGACCGACTTTGCCTTGAAATTGGGTGAAGTCATAGCGTGGACCATTGGCGGAGGTTGGATAGCCACCTGCTTTCGCCATCGCGCCGCCTTTCATATTGATATTACCAATCAGTGCGTTGAGCATCATGATGGTAAACGCATTGTAGAAACCATTCGTGTGCATGTTGCCACCGTGGGTATCGACGACTGCTTTTGTACCGTGACTGGTAAATCGCGTTGCTAATTCCACAATTTGTTCGACAGGGATTTCACACTGTTGACTGTAAAACTCCAGGTTGTATTTAAACGCCTCTTCTTTGAGTCTTTGCAGCGACGACTTTACCCGAACATCACCCGATGTGAGTGTCACGGTTTTCTCGACAAACAATTCTGCTTCATCGGGCTGAGTATGAACACTCAATTCACCGCTCTGGGCATCGACAATGACATATGGGTCTGAGTCAGAAAGCACATCGCCAGCGAATGGCAGGTTGAGATCGGACGCACGTAAAAACGTCCCGTTTCTAGGGTGCTGCTTGTCGCTGATCACCAGATGAGTGGCATTGCACCAGTGCGCGGTGCCTGCGCGTTTCATTGCGTTTGCGCCTGGCTGGGCTAAGAAGGTTTTATTGTAGCGTTGGTTTTCCAAGATCCACTGGATCATACCAAGCACAAGGGCAGAATCGGTTCCGGGTTTAATCGGAATCCAGTGGTTGTTGTCACCCGCTGCTAGGCTTGACGAACCCGCAGGTAAGCTTGGCGTGATGATGCTGTACTCCAGTTTACCGTTGGTCCGCGCATTGGCGAGTTGCCGAGCCTGACGCTTAAATGGATTACCAGCTTGAGCGGGTGACATACCGATGAAGATAATGTATTCCGCGTTGTCAAAGTCTGGTTTCAAATGCGCGTACTTATCTAAATCATTCATGAATGCGCCGCTGCCAGCGCGAAATGCATAGCCGCAGTATGAACCGTGGTGACCGAAGTTACGCGTGCCATAACTGTTGAAAGCGAAACGCTTAAAGATGTCGTCCCGGCCTTCGTTTCCGGCATTCGTCATTAACAGTTGGTTGGCTTTGGGGCCATATTCTGGATTATCAGGATCGACTGGTGTCTTTAAATCCCGAATTGCACGCAAGCCATCGACATGGCCTTCTCCAAATAAATCGCCACCTTCGACGACTTCTTCTATCAACTTCTCGTAGCTGATCGGAGTCCATTTGCCTTCGCCTCGCTTTCCTGCTCGTTTGAGTGGCTGGGTAATACGGTACGGACTGTTACGAATCTCTAGCATGCCATTGCCACGAGCACATGCAGTCGATCGACCTTCAAGACCCGCTTCTCCCGCCAAACTTAAATAGGCGTCTTTGACTGGCGTTTCGAAGGGAATATGTTGCTGTTGAGAGAGTGGGTGATATGGGTTGCCACTGATACGCAAAATTTCGTCAGTACGGTTGTCAATGCGCACTCGCAATCCACACAGTGACCAACAACCGAAGCACATCGACGGTGCAACGCGCTGATTTGAATTTGGGATCAGATTGCCTTTGTCACTGACTGTGTATTCAGGTTCCAGAGAGTTGCCGTGGTGACTATCGCGAGTTTTTTTACCCGCAGTGCCTTCAAGCGCACCTTCTACCATATGTTTAGTGGTGGTGGCATAACCTGCAGCGAATGCGCCAAGCCCACCAACGGCAAGCCCTGATTTCAAAAACTGACGGCGTTTGTTATCCATAATGAAATCCTCTTTGATTAGCGTTCGGTTAAGGTGAGTGAAGTCGTTTTTCTATGGGTGTTTTGTTTGGACTGAACCAGTTCTGAGCCGAGTAAGGCCAGTGCTAGCCACAACCCGAACATGCCAATAATGCCGAGCCAGCCATTTCCATCCATAGTCAATTGGTACGGATACAGACCTGCATCGAATTTGGCGATGGTCTGCACTTCCATGATGGTGAACCAGCGAACCAGCCACGCGCTTGAAAGTGAGGTTAATGACATGCAAGACAACCCAAAGATGCGGCGAAAGTGAGAAGATGTGGACGTTTTACTGTCTCTCAACGTAATGAACGCGAGCAACATACTGCCTAAAATTATCAAGGTGATCAGGGCAATGTTTTGTACCCATTGGTCGCTTGAATAAAGTGAGAATGTCGAGTTATTGGATGCCCAAATTGGCATGAGAATCAGGGTTAAGCCTCCGCTCATTAGCACAGACTTTTTCATTAAATTGGTATCGCCTGAGGATAGGCTTTTTGAGTGGTTTGGTAGTAGTAGCCAGATCAGCAGAGCAAAACCAACTGCGCCCATAAATGCAGTGACGAACCAAAGAATAGGCGAAGCAGGTTGATGCCATAAAGAGCGTGACTGAACGACGGCGATTTCAGCACCTGTATAGAGTGCGATGGTTAAGCCAGAAAACACGGTGATCATAGATATCATCAACATGGCTTTACGGGAGATATGCCACTCACCAAACGATAACTTCGACAATAAAGGCAGTATTTTCCCCGGTTGCTCACTCAAATTGATCAGGTCCTGACGCAGGTACAGCCAGGCTGTGATCACGGCTAGACCAGAAAATACGGGCAAGAACAGCGAGCCTAAAGACATCCACGACCACGGGGTGAAATGCGCGTAAAAATGCCAAGCGCGCCCCGGCTGGTGTAGATCGCCCGTTAACGCCAACGGTCCCACGATAGCGCCTATGGCTAAGGTTAGTACCAATGCAGCGCGCAGCCGGTGGCTGGTGTATTGTTCAAACAGTAAAGCAATCAAAAACAGAATGGCTGCCGCATAAGCAGAACCGATATAGAAGAAATACTGCACTGCCCACGGGAGCCAGGCCATCGCTTGAGGTTGGACTAACACTTCGGTGATGTTCATGCGTGTTCTCCTTGTGGGTCGTAAATCGCTGGTTGTCCGTCTATGTGGTCGGTAAAGCGTTCATCCATGCCGATATAAAAAACGTGCGGTTTGGTGCTTTGTTTGGGCTTGAGCACTTTGATGTCGTTTTGATGTTCTGCAATCAAGTGGCGGATTTCACTTGATGGGTCATTCAAATCTCCAATCACGCGAGCACCGCCCACACAAGTCTCCACGCAAGCTGGCAATAACCCTTTTTCTAATCGATGTGCGCAGAAGGTGCACTTGTCAGCAGTAAGTGTGTCTTCATTGATAAAACGAGCATCATAAGGGCAAGCTTGTACACAATACGCACAGGCGACACAGCGGCTGTTGTCCACCATAACGATCCCATCTTCGCGCTGAAAAGTCGCCTGAACGGGACACACTGCCACGCAGGGCGGGTTGTCACAGTGGTTACAAAGGCGAGGGAGCATAAAGGCTTTAGACTCTTGAGTGGCGGTAGAACCATCATCGAGCGTCACCTCATATTGTTTTACCGTGGTTCGGAACTGTCCGATAGGCGCTTGGTTTTCGATACTGCAACCAACCGTACAAGCTTGGCAGCCGACGCATTTGCGTAAATCAATCACCATAGCGTAACGTTTCCCGACGTGTCCTTTTCGGTCGGGGGAGTGGTTATTTCGAATGACATTACCCGCCGTGGCAGTGCCAATACCAGCAATTGGGATCAGCGCGGCACCGGCGGTGACAGCGCTGAGAAAGCGACGTTTGGTGGAATCCATAACTCACCTGCTTAGTTGAATTTGAACTGACTGATTCCATTGTGAGAAATGTGCTGCGAGGTCGATATAGTGGATTTCCACATACCCAGATCAAAGTTGATCTAAAACAAATGTGGTTTAGGGAATGTAGCTGTTATTCTTGTTCCATCATTTGCTTAGGGAATATTCGACCTCATCATGAAAAAAACATCGCTGCTGTGTCAGGTTTGGATTCTTTTCTTGGCTGTGTTCTCCTCTTTGGTTCAGGCAACTTCTTCGGTACAAATTGAGCAACAAGGCGTGAAACAGCCTGAAATAAAGAAGAATGAGGTTAAGCAGACAGTTGACGTCGGTGTTTTGGCAATACGTGGTCATCTCTATGCGGAGCAGAGGTGGCAACCGACTATTGAATGGTTAAATAAGCAAATTTCTGAAGTTCACTTTGTTCTTCATCCTCTGAACTTAGATGAAATGGGAGAGGCGGTGAAATTTCAGACCATGGATTTCATCGTAACCAATCCCGGACAAGCGGTTCGATTAGGCAGACAATACGCGCTTTCCTGGATGGCGACCTTGACCAGTCGCGCCCCACAAAACTCAAACTATGGCATTGGGTCCGCGCTGGTGGTGCGGGCAAACTCTCCGTATCAAACACTAAAAGCGGTGTCTGGGTTGCCAGTGGCCGCGGTGTCGGAAAAAGCTTTTGGTGGTTACTTAACTTTGCGCTACCAGATAGTTGAAATGGGGTTTGACCCGAACGACTTTTTTGCAGACGCTCGCTTTCTCGGCTTCCCTATTGACGCCAACCTCTATCAATTACGTGACGGCAATGTCGAAGCCGCTGTGGTGCCCGCCTGTTTATTGGAGAAGATGCAAGATGAAGGTCTGTTACAGCAAGGCGGTTTCAGAGTCTTAAATCAACAGCCGCATGAACACTCCTCCTGTGCGGTGTCGACTCCGCTTTATCCCAACTGGTCATTTGCCAAAACAGAGCGAGGCTCTTCTCTTCTGGCGAAAAAAGTCGCTCAGGTATTACTTGCGATGCCGCCAGAACATCCAGCGATTATTGCTGCTGGCGCATCGGGATGGACGTCACCAGTGAGTTTGTTGAGCATTGATAAACTCTATCAAGCTTTAGATTTGCATCCCTTGCAGCAACCTTGGTGGCAGGATGCGCTGCGTTGGCTGCGTAATCATCAGGAATGGGCGTGGGCGCTGTTCATTTTTGTGATTGTGTTGAACGCTTACCATTTTTGGCTTGAGTATCGTTTTAGTAAAAGCAAGCAGGCGTTGGAGCAGACTTCGTTGAGGCTGAAAGAGAAAAGCGAGCAGTTGGAGCATTCGCAGAGAGTTGCCATTGTCGGAGAAATCGGCAGCAGTCTCGCTCATGAATTAAATCAGCCATTGGCGGCGATTCGAAATTACAGTGAGGGCGGTTTGCTGCGTTTAGCGAAGAAGCGCCCTTACGAAGATATTGTTCCTGTTTTTGATAAGATACAGGGTCAAGTAGAGAGAGCCGACGCGATCATTCAACGTCTAAGAACCTTAATCCGTAAGCGTAGCGTCGATAAAGCGCCATGCGATATTCAAGCGTTAATTGATGACACGGTTGAGTTGCTCCATTTCCGACTGCAAAAGCAAAATGTATCGGTTGTGACCAGTAGCGAAGGGGAGGTTCGCCACATTTTGGCCGATGCCGTGGGTGTTCAACAGGTTTTGGTTAATGTGATCAACAACGCGATTGATGCTTGCGCTTTGTTTCAGGAGAAATATCACTCGTCCGGTTATCAAGGTAAAATTGCCCTGCACAGTGACTACCAAGGTCATCAGCTTTCCATTCGTGTATTGGATAACGGGACAGGGTTACAGCAAGAAAACCCTACTCAAGCATTTGTGAGCACAAAGGAAGAAGGACTTGGGTTAGGTTTGGCGATTTGTCGTGACGTGATGGAATTGCACGGTGGCGAATTTCTTATTCAATCGACCACGCCACACGGTTGTTTGGTCGAGCTTGTGTTTCCATATCAAGACTAACCTGTACTAGGAGCATTCATGAGTAGTACTGAAAAACAGTTACCTGTTTACGTCGTTGACGATGATGAATCGGTGCGTGATTCGCTGGCTTTTATGCTGGAGGAACATGACTTCAGTGTAACGACCTTCGCTGATGGGCAAGCCTTTCTCGATGCGGTAGACATGCAACAGGCTGGGTGTGTCATTCTCGATAGCCGAATGCCCAATCTTCGTGGTCAGCAAGTGCATCAAATACTTAACGATGCCAATAGCCCACTTGCGGTGATTTATCTGACTGGTCATGGTGATGTGCCGATGGCGGTGGATGCATTGCAGTCAGGGGCGGTGAACTTCTTCCAAAAACCCGTCAAAGGTGATGCACTGGCGCAAGCCATTTTAAAGGGGCAGGTGCAGTCGGCAGCAAGTTTCGATATGGCTGGAGCAAAGTTTGCGTATGAGTCACTCACGCCTCGTGAAAAGGATATTTTACGTTTAATCATCGAAGGTAAGCGCAATATCCGTATCGCTGATGAACTGTGTATTGCAATGAGAACCGTCGAGGTACATCGAGCCAGTTTGTTGAAAAAATTCTCAGCCAAAACGGTCGCAGAGCTGGCGTACATTTACGGTAAATTAGCGCTTGAGTAGTCTGATTTTAAGAACTTCAGATTTATACTCTAGCTACATCTACTGAAACACTCAGGTTGTGAGTTTCACCACCATCAAACACGACTCCCTGCAAGGGTGGCACATCAGCGTAGTCGCGTCCCCAGCCAGTAACAATATGTTGATCGTTAGCGATGAGGTCGTTAGTCGGGTCAAATTCCACCCAGCCAAGATCCGGTACAAAAATCGCAAACCAGGCGTGAGAAGCATCAGCACCGACGAGCTTTTCCTGACCTGGAGGCGGCAGAGTCTCTATATAACCACTCATATAACGTGCTGCTAGGCCAACAGAGCGCAGGCAGCCTATCGCCAGTTGGGCATAATCCTGACACACGCCCCGTTTCTCTTTAAGAACCTGTTCGGTTGGCGTTGTTACGTCGGTTGCGGTTGGATCAAAAGTAAACTCGGTAAAGATTTTATGGGTAAATGCCATGGCTGCTTTTAACACGGGCTGATTGTCACTAAACAATTCTTGCGCATATTGCCTTAAATTTTCGGAGCGTTTGATTTGTAGTGAGTCGAGGCAAAATTCCTGCGCTAACCTGATGTCCGCACTTTCAGCATTTGCCATGATACTCCGGAGCTCACCGCAAGTAAGCTGATGGTTCTCGATGATGTCGGCCCAGTTGTGAGGCTTTACCTCTAAAAAGCTAGTGACATCAATGGTGAGTTCCTTATGTGGCTCTTGAATAGAGAAGTAAAACGTTTCGTTACCAAAATAATCCTGTCCTTCGTTTTGGTACAACGGCCTTGGTGTCACTCTAATCTTTCGGTTAAAGCAGCGCTGATTTTCAGTATCCCTCGGCAACAGGTGAGCCATGTTGTAGCACAGGGTCACTGGAGAACTGTAGGAGTAGGTCGTTTTATGCTGGACTTTATATCTCATACATTCAATTTCCATTTGGGTTTTATCAACTGCTGCGGTCCAGCGGTGTGATCAAAGTACTTGTCGCTTATCAGTGAAGTAAATTGTTCTAATTGGACGATTATCTTATCCATCAGAGCGCCAAACTCTTCTCTGGTTTGGTTATTTGGATTCGCCTTAGCGAGTTGTTCGAGATCCGTAAGTTGAATGTCGTTCAGCGTGAGTATGATCAGCCTGGTTTCGCTGGTGAGTCCGCCGGGAATAAAGGCATGGTTATCCGGTAGCATATCCAGAAACTCTTTCAGCTTTTCGGTCTGGTAGACCAATGAGCGCGGGTTCGAAGGATCAACCATGAGCAGATCCAAGCCAAACGCCACACGAGCTCGGGTGCGATAGCGTCTTCTGAAAGAAATGAGCGCTTCCATGCTGAGGAGTACCGACTCCAGCACTTGTTGCTGCGACAAACTTTCTAGCTTGATACTTAGCGTTGACTGGAACAGTTTTGCGGTCTGAATTGCCCTTTCGGTACGCTGGCCAATCTGCTGAAATATCCAGTCTTCTCCTCTAAGCATGCTGTCGTTGCTCAATCCGGACAGTGCCAACAGCATGGTCATTAAATTATCCAGTGATTCTTCTGGCGCTTCAGGCAGGCCACTGGTGTAGGCTCTATCCAGCTCGTTAAGGTGGTCACGTAGCTTGTTCAGTACTATTCGGGTGTCGGCAGACAGGCGATCCCGCACATTATCACTGCAAGAAAGCATGGCCAGTAAGTTGGATTTGATACTGCCAATTCGTTTGCCATTCACCACCAAGTCGGCCAGTTCGGTATCTGGATTTTCCAGAAGTTCGGCATTCCCCTCAACAAATCCCGGCAGGCAATTTGTCTGTAGAGAGATCGCCTTTAAAAGGGTCGTCCTTGCTTGAGGTGAGAGCTCTTCGATACCATTCAGCTGCTTAAATAACACTCGCATCAGGCGAATGCTTAACTCAGCGCGTTCCGCATAGCGTCCAAACCAGAAGAAGTTTTCGACGACGCGGCTTGGTACATTCCCGTGCTGAGCAACGTGAAAACCAGGCTCGTCTAGCAGGGACTGATGAGTCAGATCAGGCTTGTTGGCAGTTACCCAGGTATCCTTACTGCGAGCACCAGATAAACTGGTAACGATGTAGTCGTCATCGGATTGAGTCACCCGACTTAATGCACCTGGCATCACGCAGTATCGGTCACCGTCAGCGACAGTAAAGGCTTTCAACAGGCTATGTCGGTTTTTTATTTTTGAGCCGGAACAAACAGGCACCGTAGAGCCGGGGATATAAGTCTGCGCTACATACTGTTTTGGATTAGCCTTAATCATCTCCAGCGTTTTTATCTTTTCTTCTGCCGATAAGCAGTGGCCGTAAATTGTCTGGCTGCGAGCTTTACGATATGAAGGCTTGATAATCAGGTTTTCGAGGTTTTGTTCAACAAACTCTATGGTTCCGTCAATACCGCACCAGTAAGTATCAACGCTATGGAGTTTCAAAGGCTCACCCAGCAAGTATTCACATATCTTCGGAAGAAACGCCATCAGTACCGGAGATTCAAGAACTGCGCTTCCCAGCGGGTTGGCTAATACCACATTGCCGCTGCGTGCCGCTTCTAACAGTCCAGGAATACCAAAAAGAGAGTCAGGTCGCAGCTCTGACTGGTCGCAGTCGTTGTCGTCCGTACGGCGCAGAATGACATCAACTGGCGTTAAACCAGAGAGGGACTTGAGCCAAACTTTTCCGCCTCTTACCGTTAAATCGCCAGCTTGCACCAGCGGGTATCCTAAATAGTTGGCTAAATAGGTGTGTTCAAAATAGGTGCTACTTGATGATCCCGGTGTTAAAAGAACAACTCTAGGCTCGTCGGTTTTATGTGCAGCAAGCTGGTTAAGAGTGTTTCTCATGGTCTGGAAGAAACTGGAAAGACGTCTCACATTACTATGACGAAATACGGATGGGAGTACTCGTGAGATGACGGTTCGGTTTTCCAACGCATAACCCGCACCTGAAGGCGCTTGAGTTCTGTCACTGATGACGACGTAAGAGCCGTCTGAGTCACGTACTAAATCGATGGAATGAAAGATAAGGTTTTTCAGTCCTGGAATGTCAATCCCAAAGCACTGGCGTAAAAAGCCAGGGTGAGAAAAAATAATCTCTGCCGGTATCACACCGTCTTTGATAAGGCGTTGTTCGCCATAGATATCTTTTAATATCCGATCAAATAACTCTGAGCGTTGTGCCAGACCTTGTTCTGTATCTTTCCATTCGCTCTGAGCGATGATGTTAGGCAGCACGTCCAGAGACCAAACTGTAGGCGAAAGTGGATCGTTTTTAAGATCATAAGTAGCACCGTCGTCTCTCAGAATTCTCTGAGCACGCTTTTGTAAATCTTCCAGATTACCATCTTCCAGTTTCTCTAAATGCGTAAAGAGAGGCTGCCAGTGTAATCTGGTTTGCTTGATGTCATCATACGCCTCATCGTAGGCCTTTTTGGATGCCTGATAAGGACCAATCAAGGGCGGGTTTTCTCCCGCCCCAGCGAAGTCTGAAACGAATTGACTCATACTATTTTTTGCTACTACCTTGAGAGTTATTGCCTAGTATATACCACTCGGAAAAGACAACCAGCTGAGTAGAGTTTATACGATTCAATTTTCGCGATGATCTCATCCAATACGTCGACTGCGTTTGCGAAGATCCAGAGTGTTTGGATATTCGTGGCAGATTTCCTCTTTGGGTGGTGCCATTGGGCGCGGCGCAGTCTTGTTTTCATAGAAATTGCGCAGAGCGTTGAACTCCGGTGGCGGGTTAAACGTTCCCTGAGTAAATCCGTGATCCCAGAAACGATTCACCCTCCGAGCCTCAGCCTCATTTCCGTTGACTGGGAAGGTTTCATAGCTTCTTCCCCCGGGATGGCTGACATGGTACGTACAGCCGCCAATCGAGACACCGTTCCAGCTGTCTATCAAATCGAACACCAGTGGAGAATCTATTCCCAGTGTTGGGTGTAGCGCTGAAGGCGGAGCCCAGGCTCTGTATCGCACGGCTGCCACGAATTCGCCTTGTCTGCCCGTCGGTCTCAATGGTATCCGACGGCCGTTACACGTTAGTACATAACGGCTTTCCGTCATTCCCGTCAGGCGAACTTGCAGGCGCTCAACCGACGAGTCGACAAAGCGGCTGGTGCCAGTCTGCGTGACTTCCTCACCGAGAACATGCCAAGGCTCGATTGCCCAGCGCAGTTCGATTTCAATGCCATCTATCTGTTGCCTTCCGTAATGAGGGAAGCGGAACTCTTCAAACGGTGCCAGCCACTCCAATTTAAACGGGAACCCGTGCTGTTGAAGATCGTCCACCACCTCTTTGATATCCTGCCATACGTAGTAGGGCATCATGAACTTATCGTGCAGGGTAGTTCCCCAACGTATCAAAGGCTTGTGGTAAGGATCTTTCCAAAAGCGTGCAACTAAACAGCGCAGTAATAGCGTTTGTACCAATGCCATTCTGGCGTGCGGTGGCATTTCAAAACCACGGAATTCCAGTAGTCCTTGTCTGCCGCTGCTGGTACCTGCCGCATATAACTTATCGATACAAAACTCGGAACGGTGAGTGTTACCCGTCACGTCCACGAGAAGGTTTCTCATCAGTCTGTCGGCCAGCCAAGGCTGATCGACCAGTCCATCCGGAAAGTTCTGGAAGGCTATCTCCATTTCGTACAGGGCTTCGTCTCTTCCTTCATCAGGGCGTGGTGCCTGACTTGTCGGACCAATAAACATGCCGGAGAAGAGGTAAGACAAGCCTGGATGGTGTTGCCAGTAGTTAACCAGACTTCTCAACAGATCTGGTTTTCTCAATAGAGGGCTGTCCGCAGGGGTCAGGCCGCCAAGCGTAATGTGGTTGCCACCGCCAGTTCCGGTATGACGGCCATCCAGCATAAACTTCTCTGTCCCAAGTCGGCATTGGTGCGCCTGCTCGTAGAGTGTTTCGGTGTTTTCTACCAACTCTTGCCAGTTTTTTGCAGGGTGAATATTCACCTCGATCACGCCCGGATCGGGTGTGATAAGGAATTTCTGTAACCGGTAATCTTTCGGTGGCTCGTAACCTTCAATGACAACCGGAATGGAGAGCGCGCTTGCCGTCGCTTCTATTTGATAGATGAGCTCAACATAATGCTCCAGATGGGTCACTGGTGGTAGAAACAGATGTAGTCGGCCATCTCTCGGCTCGACACAAATTGAAGTGCGGATAACATCAACCGTCTTTTTGCTACTTTCCTTGTCTTTGAGAGGAGGTTGTTGAGATTGCTGACGTTGCGCGACATTCTCCGTTAACGAATAGACAGGCAATGCCTCTCTGGCTTCAAACGGATCACGTTCCGGCGGGATTTCCTCTTCGCTGACCTGCGGCAGAGAATCCAGCGGAAGTCGATACCCCATTGGACTGTCTCCGGGGATAAGCGTGATCACGTCACTTCGCATTGGCCATAGCGAGCTTTGCCAGCCTTGTTCGTCAAATGAAACCGGAAGCACGTAGCCGCTGATGCTTTCTAGGCCTCGTCCTAGCAGCTTTGCCAGACGACGTCTTTCCAAATCATCGCTCAGCTTGGCTTTTTTTGGATTCGCCGACTCTGGCAAGGAACGTTCTAGCCAGAGATAGTAAAGCGAGTCTTCATAGGCCGGTTGCAAATATTGGTTATGGATGCCCAACCGTTCACAAAGCAACTGACCGAAACGCTCGGCATCCTCAATCGTATGTTGGTAATCTTTGTCCACACGTGCCAGCAAAGACGGATCGTGCCACAGTGCTTCACCATCGGTACGCCAAAAGCAGCCGAGCGCCCAACGTGGTAACTCTTCGCCGGGATACCACTTACCTTGACCGTAGTGCAACAGTGCGTGAGTGTTGAACTTGTCCTTCAGGCTGATGAGCAGATCTTTTGCCAGTTTGAGCTTATCCGCACCTAACGCTTTGGTGTTCCATTGCGCCGAGTCCATATCATCAATCGAGACAAAGGTTGGTTCACCACCCATAGTCAGGCGCACGTCCATCTCATCCAGCTGCTCGTCCACAGCGCAGCCGAGCGCTTTGATGTTTTCCCACTCATCATCCGTGTAAGGTTTGGTTACTCGCGGGTCTTCATGGATTCGAATCACTGTATTGCTGTATTCAAATTCACATTCGCATTCGTCTGTCGCACCAGTAATAGGGGCGGCTGAGATAGGATCAGCGGTACAGGCGAGGGGAATATGTCCTTCTCCGGCAAACAACCCGCTGGTCGGGTCAAGGCCAATCCAGCCTGCGCCAGGCAGATAAACTTCACACCAGGCGTGCAGGTCAGTGAAGTCCTCTTCCGGCCCGGATGGCCCATCTAAAGATTTAATATCAGAAGTCAACTGAACCAGATAACCAGAAGCAAAGCGTGCAGCCAGCCCAAGGCTGCGAAGGATCTGAACCAGCAACCAAGAGGTATCACGGCAGGAGCCTTTTTTCAGGGTTAGCGTTTCCTGACAGGTTTGTACGCCCGGTTCCATACGAATGCCGTACTCTATCTGTCCAGCCAACTTACTGTTTAGCTCTACCAGAAAATCGACGATGCGCTTTTTGCTGCGGTCGACATCTGCCAGCCATTTTTCGAGTTCTTTACTCGATTCAGTCACCGATAGGTAAGGTGCAAGTTCCTCCTGTAGGAGATCGTCGTATTTGAACGGAAAGTTCTCAGCGTACTCTTCGATAAAGAAGTCGAATGGATTAATCACCGTCATATCGGCGATGACTTCGACCTCAAACTTCAGTTCGCGCATTTTCTCCGGGAAGACCAATCTCGCCTGATAGTTGCCAAACGGGTCCTGCTGCCAGTTAATAAAGTGTTCTTCCGGCTCTACTTTGAGTGAGTAACCATGGATATGAGTACGTGAGTGAGGGGCCGGTCTCAACCTCAATAGGTGAGGTGATACCTTCACGTTGCGGTCGAACTTATACGAGGTTTTGTGCTGAATAGCTACACGTATGGTCATGCCGCTTCTCCGTGATCAAAGTGGAACCAAGTTTCACCAATCTCTGCTTGCAGGCTAATCAATGCCAACTGAATATCGTTCAGGTAGTCACTGAACGCCTGACAGATACTTTCGTTGTGTTCAATGCTGTAGGTGGTATCCAACAACTGTTCTATGTGCAGGATGATCTCTTCGTGTCGTGGCAGATACATTGCCGCGCTTTTGATCTGCTTCAGACAGAATGCTTGTGATCGAGGAAAATCTTCGTCAGTAAGTAAGAAGGTTGTGGTATTGACGCCATCGATACCGCAGCGCATGGTTCTCAGGTAGTTCTGATAAGCGCTTTGCGACTTGAGCACCTTCGGCCAGATAATCTGTTCTAGCAAGACCTCTTCTTCCGGTAGGGCTTTTATCTTTAAGCTGACGGCGGAATCCAGAATGCGCGTATTCATATCCGCCCGCTCGAGATAACGTCCCATAATAATAAAGCTCCATGCGGCATCTCGGCTCATGGCGTTGCTCAGCAAACCAATGATCTTTCGGCAGCCTTCAAGCACATTGTTTAGATAGTCATAGCGCTCACCCCGATTTATTCCCTTTTGTAGATTCTTGCGAGCATAGATGTCCAGCTCATTAATCAGCTCCCACATCTCTTCGGGAAGGACATCTCGGGTGGTACGGATATTTTCACGTACCATTTTCAGTGAAGATAACATCGAGCATGGGTTATCCTCACTGGCAAGAAGAAAGCGCACTACGTTTCTTTCGTTCTTATCTTTGTACTTTTTATTAAACTCCTGCGCACTGCCGCTTATCTCTATCAGGTTGTACCATGAAATACGTACATCCTTTGGTAAATCAAACAATAGCTCATCGTAAACACTGATCAGACGGACAATATTTTCAACGCGTTCCAGGTAACGGGCACTCCAGAACAGTCGTTCAGCAACTCTTGATAGCATCACTTATCTCCTTCTGTTTTTACGATCCAGGTATCTTTACTGCCACCACCCTGAGAGGAATTCACCACCAGAGAGCCTTTTTTCATCGCGACCCGGGTAAGGCCACCAGCGGTCACATAGGTTTTCTTGCTTTGAAGGATAAACGGACGTAGATCCAAGTGTCTCGGCTCCAGTTTTCCTTTTTCTATCAGTGTCGGCGCAGTGGATAGCTTAAGAGTCGGTTGGGCGATATAGTTGCGAGGGTTGTTCTTAATCAGTTCGGCGAACACGGCCTGTTCTTTTTTGCTGGAATGAGGGCCGACTAACATGCCATAGCCGCCAGATTCATTGGCAGGTTTTACTACGAGCTTATCTAAGTTTTTCAGCACATATTCTCTGTCATCTTTATCTTCACACAGGAAGGTTTCGACATTAGGCAGGATTGGCTCTTCATCCAGATAGTATTTGATAAGTTGCGGCACATAGGCGTACACCACTTTATCATCTGCGACGCCTGCGCCTGGTGCGTTCGCTAGCGCAACGTTGCCTTGCTTCCATGCTCGCATCAGTCCGGGAACACCAAGCATAGAGTCTGGGTCGAATGCTTCAGGATCTAAAAACATGTCGTCGATGCGGCGATAGATCACATCCACGCGTTCAGGGCCGTAGATGGTTTTCATGTAGACGCAGTCGTCTTTACCTACATAGAGGTCTCCGCCTTCGACTAACTCAGCGCCCATCTGCTGAGCAAGAAAAGCGTGTTCAAAATAGGCTGAATTGTAGATGCCAGGGGTTAAAACGACGATTTCTGGTCGCGGAATATCTCTTGGTGAGAGCGCTTGTAGCGTATCCAGAAGCTGAGAAGGGTAGGAGTCCACTTTTCTGATATTGTCGTTTTCAAACAGCTCTGGTAACACCCTTTTCGTGACGGCTCGGTTTTCCAACATATAAGAAACGCCTGAAGGGACACGGAGGTTATCTTCCAGAACGTAAAACTGTCCGTCGTCGGCACGCACCAAATCGGTGCCACATATATGCGCCCACACACCAAAAGGGGGCGAGACACCGACACACTCAGGACGAAAATTTTTCGATTCTTTAATGATATGAGCAGGGATAATGCCGTCTTTAATACAGTTCTGGTCGTGATAAAGATCGTCGATAAAGCGGTTTAGTGCGGTAAGGCGCTGCTTGAGTCCTTTCTCTGCAGTTTCCCAGTCTTTTGCATCTATTGTTCTGGGAATAATATCAAACGGCCAAGCGCGATCGATGTTGCCTTCTTCGGTATAGACAGTAAAGCTGATACCCATTTCCTGAATTGTAGCTTCCGCCGCCAGCTTACGTTTATCAAGCTCTTCTGGGGGTAAGCTATCGATATAGCTCAGCAGTCTGCATGAAGAGTCTCTGTATTTACCTGAGCTGTCGATCAGTTCATCAAAGTACTCTCCACTGTCGTACCCTTCGGTTAATTTACTCATAGCGGGGATCCATCCTCTTGCTTTTGAACTCATTTCCCGGCCGTACTTCACTTTTATCCCTAGCAGCAACTTTAGATGTTCAAAGAAAAAACCGGCGAGATTTGATGTTCCTGTTTTGATTAGTTTTATTCTTTATTTATTGCATAAGCATGCATCTATCTCATGACAGTAATAAGAATAAAAGCAAATAACAGACCGGAAATTACGTAGTCATGGAAGATTAATAATTCTAAAGTGAGTTTAGTCGCAATGAGCAATCGCATGAATAAATCTGGTCATTGCTATCTTTTCTAAGAATATTCACTCGTTTGAGTATTCATTACAAAAATTAAGGTATTGATTCTTTTGTGTTTATCAGTTGCAGTGCTTGCCTTGAACGTTTAGATTACCCAAAACAGTATTAAAAAGCGTGGTTGAGAGTTGGCAGATGTGGGACAAATTGAATTTAAGAAAGTTAATCCTGATCCTATGTGTGTTCAGCGTTGTAGTCACATTACTTAATGCTTTTTACTCTATTTATCGAGTGCAACATAATCTGATTATCAGCAATACAATGGAATCCAACCGTGTTTACGCTGAGAAAATGGCGGAAATGACGGATGCTTTTATTGATTCTGCAATGTCTCAGCTTGAATACAGCGCAAATACCCTCCGTACGAAAATGGCTGATCCTGATGTCTTGGAAGAAGAAGTTAATCGCTTAAGAACCCAAACCGATTACTTTAACTCTGTGCTCATCGTCAATGCAGAAGGGGTGATCGTTTCTGTTTCTCCAGAAACCCTACAAATAAAAGGCATGCGTCTAAGCGGTAAGCGTTTCTTGCAATCCCTGCACTCGCAAGCGCCAAAAATTACAGACCCGTTTGTCTCTCCTGCCGGGAACTATCTAACCAGTATGTCATATCCTATTTTCTCTGAAGGTGGGGAGTATCTGGGCTATGTCGCGGGCACCATCTATTTAGAACAAAAAAACATACTGAATACTTTATTGGGACAACATAGCTACAAAGATGGGTCTTACCTGTATGTTGTCGACCAAAATCACACGCTGATCTACCATCCAGACAAGCGCAGAATCGGACAAGAAATCGTCAACAATGATGCGATCAATGCGGTTGTTGAGGGCCAAAAAGGGCAGCAGGACATTGTAAATTCTCTGGGAATCGAAATGCTCGCCGGTTATGCGCCAGTAAATCAATCCGGGTGGGGGATCGTTGCACAGAAGCCTAAAAATCTCACCTTATCCGTACTCGATGACCAAATGTGGACCGTGTTTCTTGAGACACTGCCTATTGGCGCGCTCACACTGTTGCTTATTTGGGTATCTTCCGTATTTATATCCAAGCCATTGTGGCAGTTAGCCAGTGCTGTAAAAAACTTCGAGAACCATACTTCTAGTGACAACGACTTTACACAGATTAAGCCGTGGTATTTTGAAGCGAGTTACCTGAAACGCAGTTTTCTGAGTGCAATGAATATTGTATCTAACACCATTGACCAGCTTCATCTGGACACCTTAACGGATGCGATGACGGGGTTATTGAATCGTAGAGGGTTAGACAAGGCGGTGGAAAGTCTGCGTGAACAAAATACGCCATTTTCTGTCCTGGCTCTGGACGTTGATTACTTTAAAAAAGTCAATGATACCTTCGGCCATGATGCGGGAGATGCGTTATTAAAGAGTGTTGCGAGTTTGATTCAGGACCAAGCGAGAAAGGGTGACGTCGTGTGTCGCTCTGGCGGTGAAGAGTTTATTGTCTTTTTGACCAAAACCGATCTGGATCAGGCGTTTATGGTCGCAGAGCGAGTAAGAAAATCGATTGAATCTCACGAATTTGACACCGTTGGGAATGTAACGATTTCGGTTGGCATATCCCGTTGGGATGGAACGAATGAGCCAATCAACGCGGTGCTTAAAAATGCTGACGATGCACTGTATCAAGCTAAACACAATGGTCGCAATCAAACGGTGTTGAGATACTGATGATTTTGAGTTGCTAAACTAGAAAGCGTTCTTGCTGATTCAGAATCACCAGCCAGAACGCTTCTAGAGTGACTCCACACGTTCGACCTATATGTTTAGCGTCTGCTGTCATTCCACTTTCTACTGTTTCTAGCTCTCGAGCAATTCTTGAGCAAAGCTTGTTTGGTGCCGATGCCTTCTACACAGAAAGGCGCTTTAATAACGGCGAGTATTCAATATCGAAGTTTTTCTCCTTTTCCTTATTTTTAAAATCGTGAAATAGAGTGGTTTGCACTTAATTCTTTTAGGCGACTCGCATTTTTAATTTTGGTTTGCGTTTAGTGGCGGTTCATCTGGCTTCAGAGTTTGAAGTTTGGTGTTATATTTCAGCATCTTGGCGCATCTCTAAGATTCCAGTGTACAGCATTGTCTTGATTCCCTACACGCGGCGTTTTTAGTGTGTCAGTTCTTCTCATGTATCCATTGGAAAGTCGTATCGAGCCCACCGCCAGACATGAAAAACGTTTTACTTTAAGAAATAATTTTAAAGCTAGGGAAAATAATGGAATTAAAAGTATTAGTTGATAACAACACAATCATTGATCGTTATTTTTTAGCTGAACCAGCCGTGTCTTATCTGATTACTGATGAGAATATAAAAATATTATTTGATGTCGGTTATTCAGACGTGTTTATTCAAAATGCAAAGAAAATGGCTGAGTCACTAATGGATATAAATTACGTTGTAATTTCACATGGGCACAATGATCATACCGGAGGTTTGGTTCCACTTGTTAAGCATTACTCTGAGGCGAAAGCTGAGGGAAAAAGCTACGTAAATCCAATAGTTGTGGCCCATCCAGATGCCTTTGCATATAAAGAGTATTCAGGCGATGACATCGGCTCTATCTTAGATGAAACGAGAATAGGTAGATATTTTGGTACTAAAATATCCAAAGAGCCATTCTGGATAACCGACAACATCGTTTTTTTAGGAGAAATCGAAAGAACGAATGACTTTGAGAATATCGACCCGGTAGGAAGGTGTGAACGAGATGGCTCTCTGGGCGATGACTATGTGAAAGATGACTCGGCGTTAGTGTATAAATCGCCTGAAGGCTTAGTGATTATAACGGGCTGCTCCCATTCCGGTATTTGTAATATTATTGAGTATTCAAAAAAAGTTTGTGGTGATAATCGAATCATAGATGTTATAGGTGGCTTTCACTTGATTCAGCCAAGTCCAAAACAATCGGAAGGGACTCTGGATTATTTTAAAAATCAGAAAATCAACGCTATACATCCATGCCATTGCACCAATCTGGAATACAAAATTAAGTTATCTAAATACTCTAGCGTAAAAGATGTGGGCGTTGGCTTATCACTTAATTTTCAATGATTTTTGTAAATAAATAGATCGGAATATCAGGTAAGGGTAGTGATTGCGGTACATTTGGTATGAGATCTTCTAACTCAGGTTGATCTGCGACGTTGTATGCTCCTGTGGGTGGGCTATTGTTTATATAACCTTTTAAATTTGTACGTCGGTTATGCTGAATGTACACAGTCTTGGAAAGTTCAAAAGGTGTTTAACCATAGGTTTATTGGAGTCGACTTTAAATCATCAATTCCTACAAGAAGAAGGATGTAAAAGTGAAAATCGCTATTTTATCAAGGAATAAGAACCTTTACTCCACGCGCAGATTAAAAGAGGCAGGTGAGGCTCGCGGCCATGAAGTAGACGTTATTGATACGTTACACTGCTACATGGATATCACCAGCAGCAAACCTGCAGTGAGGTTCAAAGGTGAGCAATTACCGCATTACGACGCGATTATTCCACGAATTGGTGCGAGCATTTCGTTCTACGGAACATCAGTAGTCAGGCAGTTTGAGATGACGGGTAGTTTTAGTGTCAATGAATCCGTCGCTATCAGTCGTTCACGAGATAAATTACGCTCTATGCAGCTTCTCTCAAGAAAGGGTATTGGATTGCCACGTACAGGGTTTGCTAACCGACCAGACAATGTGAAAGATTTAATCCGAAATGTTGGTGGTGCCCCATGTGTGATTAAACTTTTAGAGGGGACACAAGGTATTGGCGTTGTATTAGCGGATACCGCAAAATCTGCAGAGGCTATCGTTGAAGCATTCATGGGGCTAAAAGCCGATATCCTGATACAAGAATTTATCAAAGAAGCGGGTGGCGCTGATATTCGCTGTTTCGTTATCGGTGAGAGGGTTGTCGCCGCGATGAAACGACAAGGCGCAGAAGGTGAGTTTCGTTCAAATCTACACCGGGGTGGCTCGGCAACGTTAGTCAAACTGTCTAAAGAAGAACGTGCTACTGCGATCGCTGCGGCTAAAGTGATGGGGCTTAAAGTGTGTGGTGTCGATATTCTAAGAGCGGAACGCGGGCCTGTTGTGATGGAAGTTAACTCTTCACCAGGACTTGAAGGCATTGAAACGGCAACAAAAAAAGATGTCGCAGATTTGATTTTTCAGTTTATCGAAAAGAACGCGAAACCTTACAGAACGAGAACGTTAGGCAAAGGTTGATACTAAAAGTACATATCTGACTCACTTCACTAAGTGATACGGATGTCGGCGTTCTGTAGTCAGACCGGATCACACTGTGATCGATGCAGCCGATGCAAAGTTGAGATTTATCTCATCGTATGTAGAGCTGATTCGGTTTGACTTGAGCTTTCACCTGACTCGCGTATTATTCTCAGCGTTTCTTATTTCATTCGATTTTTTATGATCTTATTGGGTTCACGACATCGCGCGCCGCAGAAGCAGGCGAAGTGGCTCCTAGCTATCATTGGCTGGGTCATTGTCGTGTGCCTGATGCAAAACTCCGGCTTTGTATCGTCGTGTTCCATGACCGGAGAGGCGGTTGCGAGCGCTTCGGTCGCCGAAGAAAAGGTTCATGATACTAAGTCAAAAAGTGCCAACAAGTGTGAATTGTCTGAGAAGCTCATTCAGTTTGCTAAACACCATCTCGGGTTGTTCATTGTTATTTTGTTTGTGGGCATTACATTGGTGGCGGTCTGTCGACGTTGTGTATTTGCACAGTTAAGGCAATGGACCGAACCAATACCCTATAAACATCGGGTTCATCTTACATTTTGTGTTTTCCGTGAATGACAAGTGACTTCTGGCTTATGTAGCCAGCGAACTTCTACACTTGTTTTTTATCAGGAATCACTATGAACCATATGACTAAAATGACTCGAGTCGCGTTGATATTCATGACAACGTTACTGTTAAGTTTGTTTTCTCTCCAACTTCCCGCTCAGACACCCGACACGGGTTGGATGAGCAACCCTCAACATCCACCAGTACAAACACGCTTTGTACTGACCGGCTTACAAGATCCTCAAGCCAAAACGGTCACTGGCTATCTGGATGCAAAGCTATCGGGGGATTGGAAAACCTATTGGCGCTCACCGGGTGAAGGTGGTGTTGCCCCATCAATTGACTGGAAAGCATCGGAAAATTTGACCAAAGTCGATTGGCTTTGGCCCTACCCACAAAAGTTCGAACTACTGGGCATAGAGACGCAGGGCTACAAGGGTGACACATTATTCCCGATCACGCTGCATATCGAAGACATGAGCAAACCCGTTGCTATTGATGCGGTATTAACGTTGTCTTCCTGCACCACGATTTGTGTTTTGACGGACTATCCAATTCAACTGACGTTTCTGCCTTCAGATTTACAGGTTGATGAAGAGGTGATGTTTCGTTATGCACAAGCACTGAGTAATGTTCCGCAACCTTCGCCATTTATTGAAGTCACGCAGGCAGATTGGGATGCCAATCAATCGATACTGCAGGTAAAGCTGACAAATACCCAAGGTTGGAATCATCCGCAGGTCTTGGTAGATGGTGTTGATGACTCCACGCGAGAATACAGCTTCAAGTTAAAAGGAACTTATTTGGAAGGCAATGTCCTGACGGCTAGCTATAAAGTAAATACCTGGCTGGGAGAGGTTGACCTTAATAACCAACCGCTGTTTGTTTCAATCAAGGACGATAACTTATTAGCGGAAGAGGTTAGCCAAGCGAAAGCTGCAGCGATCGTAGATGCGTTACCAGATACGTCTTTAACAAGCGTATTTGTTTTTGCTCTGCTTGGTGGTTTGATTCTTAATATCATGCCTTGTGTTCTTCCTGTGCTTGGGATGAAGCTGAGTAGTATCGTCACTGCTCACGGGGTCGAACGTCGTCAGATTCGCGCACAGTTCGTCGCTTCTTCGTTCGGAATTTTGACGTCGTTCTGGATTCTGGCGGGTTTTATCACTGCGCTTAAAATGACAGGCAGTGCGATCGGGTGGGGCGTACAGTTCCAGAGCGTTTGGTTTCTTGGCTTGATGGTGCTGGTTACTGGGCTTTTTGGCGCCAATATGCTTGGGCTATTTCAAATTCGCCTTTCATCTGGCACGAATACGTGGCTGGCTTCCAAAGGCAATAACACTCTTATTGGCCACTATGTTCAGGGTATGTTTGCGACTTTACTTGCGACACCATGTTCTGCGCCATTTTTGGGGACGGCGGTGGCCTTCGCGCTTGGGGCTGATGTGTTTACGTTGTTTGCCGTCTTTACTGCGTTGGCAATCGGTATGGCGTTGCCGTGGATTCTAGTCGCTGTCTTTCCGAGTATTGCACTCAAACTACCAAAGCCTGGCAAGTGGATGAATGTGGTTAAAGTTGGATTTGGTGTGATGATGCTGGCTACCAGTATTTGGTTGCTGACCTTGATTGCTAATCACTTACCGTTGTTCTGGGTCATTCTGGCTGGCTTGGTCGGGTTTATTTTTATCATGGCGAGGGTCAAAACCGTTTACGGCGAAAAAATGCTGGCGATAACGGGTTCCGCCTCAGTATTTTTGATTGCTGGTGGGTTGCTTCTTGCTAGCTTCACTGCCAGCAAGTGGGCGACACCACTTCCACAAGACCTTGCATGGCAGAGGCTGTCAAACACAGCGATTGACTCTCATGTTGCAAATGGAAGAGTCGTATTTGTAGACGTCACTGCAGATTGGTGTATCACTTGTAAAGCGAACAAGATCGGGGTGATCTGGCAAGATCCGGTGTATTCGTTATTACAAAGCCCAAGTGTCGCGACATTGAAGGGCGACTGGACTCACCCTGAAAGTTCCGTAACGGATTTCCTACGTCTATATGGACGTTACGGCGTCCCTTTTAATATCGTCTATGGGCCAGCAGCACCCCAAGGCATCCCCTTGCCCGTCATTCTTACAGAGGATGTTGTCGTCAGTGCGATCAAACAAGCGAGTGGGGGAAACAGTTAATGAGCTCTAAAAGCCGTCGTAAATCATGGCAACATTGGCTACGCCAACTCCTACAAATTGTGATCATTGTTACCGTCGTTTCAGTTGGTATGGATTGGTACCGCACCAAAGATATACCCAAACAAAACGCGCCAGCGTTGAGCGCGTTCATGAGCAGTGGTCAATATGTTGATGTCATCGAGAAAAGTCACCAAGAACCAGTGGTTGTCTATTTTTGGGCGACATGGTGTCCGGCATGTAAATTTGTTAGCCCAAGTATGAACTGGATAAGTGATCACTACTCGGTAATTGGGGTTTCTGGTTCTTCAGGAAATGAGGAGCGGGTGAAACAGTTTATGATGTCTAAAGATTATCGATTCAATAATATCAATGATCCTAAAAGTAAAATTATGCAAGATTGGAAAGTCGTTGTTACCCCCACCATTTATGTATTAAGAAATGGTGAGATAACCTCTATTACAACGGGTATTTCCACGCCGATGGGAATATTAGCAAGAATTTGGCTAGCCAGTTAATTCCCTCAAGTAAATCCGATATTCCAACACCGGAATATCGGATTTTTAATACGGTGCTATTTTCTAGCACCAACAGGAATCATAATATGAGCATATGGGGTTCCTTTCCACATGACATAGGGGCCACCATAGTAGGGATCGGTTGGTAGTGAATCGAGTAGTGCCTGGTCAGGAGTAATAATCATCAAGTGAGGGCCTTCGACTATCCATTGATTGTCGTCGGTTTTTCCTTCTGCATAAGGGTCGGTATTACTGGCGCCACCATCACCGGCCAACATATAAGAAATACCCAATGCTTTTGCTTGGAATGGCTTTTTATTCATCCAGGCATCTGCCCATTCCATCCACGCTCCGTCCATACACATTGGTGCTGTACCCTCTAACTGAGGAGGAGTCGGGAAACAGGTATATTGACTTGACCCTTCTTGAAGGACGTTATTGTTCCAGTCCATCACCGTTACTTTGTCACGAATGGTTGGAGGGGCTGCACTCAATGCGTCATCCAATAAAGCTTGTGAATCATCTGCTGCGTACACACTAAAAGCGCAACTTACCGAAATAAGAGTTGAAATATAAAGAGCTGACTTCATAAATATGGCCTCAAGTTAATACAACATGAGAATGAGAGTGACTTAATTATAGATTAACATTAGCAATTGGTAATTTATTTTTACGGAATACTCATAAGCAATAAGTTTATTATGTTGATTTGAATATTGTTTCTATATACATATGAAACATAGCTTTCACTAATAATGTTTTTACGCTTATTAAAGCCAATTAAATATTAATATTGGTAAACGTTTTTATATATCTATCTTTATATCTAAATGTTCATTTAGAGAGCACTATTATTTTATGCTCGTAATGTATTTATATAACAACGAATTAATATAGAAAAATGCCGCATGATTGCGGCGATGTATAAAAAACCAGTCAGTCAGCAAATGGTGCTTTCTAATGCTGGGTGACGTTGTTTTGGAGCATTTCGGGGTGTTTCAATAACATGACTCGAATCCAGTGATGGACGACCCAGATCACCATTGCGGTAAGTAACACCGCCACAAAAATGGAGCTGAAACGGTACAGGATGGAGAAAAAGGCATCCTTTTGCTCTGGAACCAATGACGTTGTTAAGGGCACTGATAGCGCCGACATGGCGGAAAACGCAATCGCAGCTTTTATTTGCCCCTTGGTCAGCCAGAGGCAGAAAGGCCCCATCGCAATGGTAAATGCCAGCCAGAAAAGTAAGCCATGGCCATACCAACTGCCCAAGATTAATTGCACAGCCATCCCTGCGATGCAGCCTAACGCTGTTCCTATTATGCGGATTTTCGCCATGCCCATTGAACCGGCTAAAGTCATTGGCGTCAGGATGATCAATATGGAAGCCTGTGCAGACAACGAATCATACAAATCAGCAACCTGGAAAACGATAAATGCAGCCATCGCGACTACCCAACCCATTGCGACCTGACTGATGTAGTCGCTATCTCTTTTCACCGGTGTAGAGATTGCGATGCTTTCGGCCGGTGAATCAGGCTCTGGAAACAGCCAGTAGGCGAGTGCACAAACAAAAATATTACACAAGGTGATGACCCACATGTTGACGTTGAACTCTTCGATATCCATAAAATCGTAGCTGGCGAAGTTCAACACAATAGAGCCAACTAGCAGCCCCATGTAGCCGAACAAGAACGTTTTTGGATTCATCATCGCGATACACTTAAATAGCATCATGATGCCGACCGCTACAGTCATCAGCACCGGATGAAATTGTAAGTACTCCAACAGGAAAGTAGCCTGCAGCGTTGTCCAAACGGCGGAGAAAAACACCATCAGTAACGACGGGAGATCAAAACGGTCAATTCTTCCCAGAATAAACAGCGGTACCATGATGGCAAAGAATCCGTATGACCAGTTAAACAACATGCTCAATGCGAGACCTAAAGAGCAGCCGAACCAAATTCGTAAGGTTTTCATGTTGCCGCCTAGTAGATAAAGTGGAACCAACTCGCGAGGTAAATCTGAGCGTTAGCCATCATCTGCCAGAAAACACTATTGTCCGGATACAAAACGATGGTTGCACGAGAGCCGACGAATAGGGCGTTTGGTAATGCTTCATTACTGGTGAGATTAACCCGTGTGCGCTGAGCATCACGTACCCAACGGTTATTCACTTCCACTTTTGTCAACGCGCCATTTGGTGTTTGTTGCGCTGCGGCGACACCGTAATCTCTGCTGGATAGATCAAAGTCGTAAACCACCCCGGGATTTGCATCGAAAGTGACTAAGGCATGATAGGTTTTGTCGACGCCAGCGACCGATTTTTCACGAAAGTCAGCAGCAACCCACATAGAACCCGTTGGTACGAACGTTAAAAGCGGCAAGTTACTATTCGCCATGGTGCCAGCTTCCAGTTGCAGGTTAGTTACCACACCATCACTTGGCGCGAGTATTTCGGTATTGGCTAAGTCTAACATCGCTTTGTCGATACCATTTTGAGCGATGCGCACGGCGGAACTTTGACCTTTTTGATCACCAAGCTGGGCTTCAATGACTTTTAAGTTCTGTTTTTCCGCCTTTAATGCAGCATTAGATACCTGGTTTTGTGCGAAAGCATCATCGAGCGCTGATTGGGAAATGACTTTCTTACTTGATAGCTTCTGCAAGCGCACGTATTCCCGATGTGCATTATCAAACGTCGCTTGCGCTCTGGCGATATTGGCAATTGCTGCCTCTCGCTGAGAATATAGGGTCGCCTCTTTTTCGTATGCGGCTTGCAGCGACAACTTCGCTTGCTCAAGCGCGATTCTGTATTTGCGATCGTCAATCTTAAATAACACTTCGCCCTTGCGGACTTCCTGGTTATTGGAAATCAGAACGTCTGTGACTTTACCAGAGACCTCTGGAGCTAATTGAACAACATACCCCTGAACCCGACCTTCGGTGGTTAATGGAGCGTGACGGTCAGCAATGACGATGTATAAGAATAGAACGATAAACAGGACAATTAATGTGCGCATCCAGTGTTTGAATTGTTGGTCAGCAGTCATTGAAAGTTCCGGAAATAGATTAAAGAAAGCGATTATAGATAACTCACTAACAATTCAGTAGAATGATAACATCAACATAAGCGACCTAAAAATAGGACAATGAACGTAAGCTTAGATGATATTTATCTGTTCACCCAGACTGTTGTTCATGGTGGGATCAGTGCGGCGGCTGAGGCGAACCAATTACAACGCTCCAAAGTGAGCCGCAGATTACAGGAACTTGAAAAAGCGTTGGGTGTGCAATTACTCATCCGTACTACCAGAAGCATTGAACTAACCGCGCACGGTAAACGCTTATTTGAGTTGGTCGGACAGTCAGTCGATCATATTCAACAAGGTTTGATTGCAATGCATGAGTACCAGCAAGAGCTTTCAGGGAAGGTGCGATTGGCTATTCCATCCGCTTTAATGAGCTCGGCTGCGTTTAGTGCGATTATTTCTGAATATACTCAGCGTTATCCAGATATCTCTGTGGAGATCGAGAACCATCAAGAGAGTGTCGATCTTAAACGGCAGTCGTTTGATCTTCAGCTTTTGCCCAGCGTCGTTAAAGTGACTGATGACAGCTATATTCAATTTAGTCTGTTGCCCTATACCAGCCATTTTGTTGCATCAAAAGCCTACCTTGAGGCTCATCCTCCAATCGAGTCTTTGGACGATCTTAAGCATCATCGCTTGCTGACTAATCGCTATAACGCGAACCTGTTAGATCCTGCTTTGGATGTTGCATTAAAATCTGATGACCTCAATCTGTTACGTTCAATGGCGGTCGCTGGCAATGGTATTGCTTTTATTCCTCAGACACATTCAAAGCCCTCGTTGCAAGATGGCCTACTTGTCGAAGTGTTGCCCGAAATCGCTCACCCAAAGCAGCATTTGACCCTTATTTATCCGTCTGCTCTGTTTCTGCCAAACAAAGTGGTTGCGTTAATTGAACTGTTTCGAGAAAAGTTTAAATAACAAGAGGTATGGCGATTCAAAATAGTGTGAGCGAGCCTTTTCTTTCCGTCGCAGGTTCTCCAACCTAAGCGCATATTAGGTCATTATCGATATTCAACTGGTTTTATTGGGTGTCAAGCACCACGTAAAGGAGGTAAGTATGTTATCGAAAGACAACACTGGGTTGATTGTCGTGGATGTACAAGGCAAGCTCGCGACATTAGTGCATGAAAGTGACCAGCTGATTGAAAATGTCGCCAAGTTGGTCAAAGGAGCTAAGGCACTGAACTTGCCAATTCTCTGGCTGGAGCAGAACCCTGAAAGATTAGGGCCAACCTCTGAGCCTATTCGAGTGGAGTTAGAGACAGCACATTTGCCGATTACCAAGTACACATTTGATGGCTGCAAAGAAGAACGTTTTAAGCTAGCGGTAGAAAATGCCAAAGTGGATACATGGTTGGTTTGTGGCATTGAGTCCCACATTTGTGTGTATCAAACTGCGCTTTCTTTGCGTCAATCGGGCTACCGTGTTGAACTTGTGACCGATTGTGTGTCGTCGCGTAAGGCTGCGAACAAGGCGCTTGCTCTGGCGAAGTTAACCGCCAATGGTGTCGTATTAACGGGCCTGGAAATGTGTCTTTACGAAATGGTGGAAGATTGTCGAGCGCCAGAGTTTAAAGATATTCTGGCGTTGATCAAATAGCTCTTCGAGGCGCTGTCTACTAGGGCTGCACGTTTAGTCAAATTCTCGTTGATATCTTGGCAGCATTGACTCGTTGCCAAGAATCCCACCTTGATGAACATAGATCAGTGTCTTGTCTGGGTTCTCTTTTCGCCACGAAGCCAGACATTGCCACATATAGGGGTCGTAAAGGAGATCAAACTCCAGATCCGTTTGTTCGTACAAGCTCTTCCATGTCTCGTAATCTTCTTTATACAGGCGTCCGAAATGGTGTTTTTTCTGTACCGATAAAACCTGCGGATGGCTGGTTTCGCCCAGCATATTGAACTGCTCAGTTAGATAGTTTTCATCTCCTACGCAAGGGCAGGTTAAGATTTCTATTCCATGAGGGTTAAGATACTTGTGCAGATATAATGCGGTGGTGCCAGTACCGGAAGGAAGCGCAACCGCAAACTGTTCTTTTGCTCTGAAGCGAGTCCAGTCGAGAATCTCGCGCGCAAGTTGTTTTACGCCACCTTCGGCAATTTGAGAGCGTCCGCCTTCAGGCATAAACAGCGTGGTTTCATCCAATCCACGTATATCCGAGATGTACTGGCTAGGGTGAAGCTCGCTGCCAACGTCTTTCATCGCTGTTATCTGCATTCCCAAATCGAGTGCGCCCCGATAATTACCAATAGGCGTGCTTTTTAACCACTCCGGGATATGACTGACATAAAACTCGAATGCCCATCCTTTAACTTTTGCGAGTGCAGCCAGAGAATACATCGCATTAGACTGAGCTGAGCCATAGCTAATCAAAGTCGTAACATTTGGATCCTGTTCTTCTAATAACATCATGAATTTACGTGCTTTGTTCCCGGAAAAGTGGGAGTGCAGTAAATCATCGCGCTTTAGAAAGAATGTCTGACCGTTAAAGCTGTGTTGAGTGATTGGGCTTTCAGAGAGTTTCATGTGATGCCTGACGGAATAAACCGTGTCACCTGATCATTTTAAAAGGTGGCACAGTTTACCGTTATCGCTAAGAGAACAAAAGCGGCTTGGCTTAAAAATACCATTGATTTTTCAGGGTTATTCGTCGGTATGTTCAGATGCCAAATTGATCAACGCTTCACACCCGCCTGATGAGTGCGTATTGATCGCAAACTGCCAGCCATAGCGGCGGCACAAGTCGTCAACGATCATGAGCCCTAAACCGTGTCCGTCAGAGTCTGGAACGGAAGAAAAGCCTTCTCCTTCATCTCGGACAGACAAAGTATCGTCGCTCATTTCAACGTAGATTTTGCCTTTAGAAGTTGCGGCAATACTATTTCGAATCAGGTTACTCAGAACGATATTAAGCACAGCGGTTGTTGCTCTTGTATGTGGGCTGCCTGTTACCGTCACTTCAAACTCAAGAGACTTTTCATCAGCCTGTGCCTGACTAAGTGAAACAATGTGGCGTAGCTCCTGCTCAGAAATTCTCCGCACAGGGCTATCATCCGAATTTCGCTCATACCGAACTAATCCCAGTAATGCGTCGACCATGGTAGACATCTGCTGCGTTGCGTCCTGGATACGATGAACCTGTCGTTCCTGAAATGGTGTGCTGGAATTTCTGGCTAATAAGCTACTGGAGCCTTTCATGACTGTCAGTGGCGTTCTGAGCTCATGACTGGCGTAGCGTGCAAAGGCTTGCTCTCGCTTTATGACCTGATTTACCTCGTTGCGATACTCGTTAAGTTGAGAGGCTAGGGCTTCGAACTCTTTCGCTGAACCTGGCGGGACAACAAACTTCTTCGTTGTATCGCCTTGGTGCTCATCCAATTGCGTTTTCAGAGTGTTAATCGGCTCAATTAATCGCTGAGACAAGCGGAGTAACAAGCTGCCGAAGACAAAAATCAGTGCGAGTACCACCGCCAACACCAACCCAATAACATAAGAAAACTCGCTCCATGTAATCTCGATTTCATCAATTAACGAAATCAAGATGATGGGATGCTCCTCGCCATCTTGCATGTAGGTGCTCATGTAAATCATGCGTGTATAGGGTTCTTCGCCGGCTTCACCTAAAAAATAGTGTTTATCTTGCAAGAAAGGGCGGTAAAAATCGGGAACCAGGTTGATGTCATTGTATGCCGTTGTGAGAAGATCGAGCTTTATGACTCCCTCGGAAGGCGTCTGTTTAAAATGTTCGATTGCTTCTTTTTTGTCGATCATAATTCGGCGTTCACCGACGCGATCTTCTGACCAAAGCAGTGATCCACTTACTAACGCAAAGCAGAGCAATCCGATCACGACGGAAACCAGCAAGAAAAACAGTTCGAGTCGACCGGTCATACTTTTCGTATTACCGAGTAAGCGACGAATCATGCTCCCGGCTCCAAGCGGAAGCCGACTTTAGGAATGGTTTTGAGCAAGTGCTCCTCGAAGGGTTTATCGAGTTGTCCGCGCAGCTGATAAATGTGGCTGCGAAGCACATCGTTATTTGGCTCGTTTTCTTGCCATAAACGAAAGGCAATGTCTTCTCGGGTTACGATTTCTGGAGCGCTTTGTACCAGCATTTCAAGAATGGTGTAAGTGGTTGGGTTTAGTGCCAGCTGCTTGCCTTGGCGATACGCCTGGTGCGTTTTTTGGTCAATCGTTACTTCACCGTACTGGAGTTGGCTTGAGGCAACGGTACCACGATAGCGTTTTATCAACGCGGTCATGCGAGCTTCGAGAATATCGAGGTCAAAGGGCTTAGTCAGGTAGTCATCCGCTCCATGGGCAAAGCCTTTCAGCATATCGTCGCGACTATCTAGTGCGGTCAGCATGAGTACAGGGGTATTATTTCCTGCGTCTCTTAACTTGTTACACAGCGTTAAACCATCCATACGCGGTAACATTAAATCGAGCAAAATAATGTCGAAAGCGTTACTAAGGGCAAGCTTAAGGCCAAGCTCTCCGTTGTCAGCGTAATCAAGCTGCATGCCAGCACACTCGAAATAATCGAACAGCATTCCAGCGATTTCTCGATTATCTTCTACTAAAAGTACACGTTTCATTCATTCTTATCCAATCTCGGCAATGTCGGTTTGCCCTTGACGAACATTATTCACTATAAGCGTGAAAAAGTTGTCAATGTTATAAACGATTCACCAGTATAAGTGACTGATTGAAAGCGTAACACGCAAAACAAAAGGGCTCCAGAATTGCTTCTGGAGCCCTTTATTAGATTTCGTTGTTTCGACGGTTATCGACGCTTAGGTTTGCGCTGACCGGCTGGTTTACCCTGAGCTTGAGGGCGGCCCTGGCCTTGTGGCTTACCGCCATTCGGACGGTTTGAGTTAGAGCCTGCACGCTGGCTGTTGTTATTTCCACGCCCTTGACCACCTTGCGCTTTACCTGCGCCATTACGGTTGCCAGAAGGCTTGCCGTCACGAGAACCACCCTCAGAGCGTTTCTCAAGGTGACCACCAAAACCAGGCTGGTTCTTGGTGTGCTTAGTCGCAAAGCGGTTTGCACCGTGGCGGCCGGATTTACGACGCTGCGCTGGTGTTTGCGCATCAATGTCTTCAGCCGGCACCAAACAAGTGGCTTTGTCACCAATCAGATGTTTTTTGCCCATGCTGATCAGTGCTTCACGAATCATTGGCCAGTTTGCCGGATCGTGGTAACGCAGCAGAGCTTTATGCAGACGACGCTGACGCTCACCTTTAGCGACAGGAATGTCTTCACGCTGTTTGTACTTCACGCGTTTCAGAGGGTTAGTCTCTGAGTAGTACATTGATGTTGCGTTACACATTGGCGATGGGTAGAAGTTTTGTACCTGGTCACACTCAAAGTTGTTCTTCTTCAACCAAAGCGCAAGGTTCAGCATATCTTCATCTTCAGTGCCCGGGTGCGCAGAGATAAAGTAAGGGATCAGATACTGTTTCTTGCCAGCTTCAGCACTGTACTTCTCGAACATTTCTTTGAAGCGGTCGTACGTACCCATACCTGGTTTCATCATCAGATCCAGAGGCCCTTTCTCAGTATGCTCAGGTGCGATCTTCAAGTAGCCGCCAACGTGGTGAGTGACCAACTCTTTCACGTATTCTGGTGATTCAATCGCAAGATCGTAACGTACGCCCGACGCTACCATTACCTTCTTAACGCCTTCAACTTTACGTGCTTCGCGGTAAAGGTCGATGGTATGTTTGTGGTCGGTGTTTAGCTTGTTACAGATACCTGGGAACACACAAGAAGGGCGACGACAGTTCGCTTCCGCTTTCGGATCTTTACAACCCAGACGGTACATGTTCGCGGTAGGACCACCAAGATCGGAAATCGTGCCGGTAAAGCCGGGAACTTTGTCGCGAATTTCTTCTATCTCGTTAATGATCGATTCTTTAGAACGGTTCTGGATGATTCGTCCTTCGTGCTCGGTAATCGAACAGAATGAACAACCACCAAAACAGCCGCGCATGATATTTACCGATGTTTTGATCATGTCATACGCAGGGATTTTCGCCTTACCATACATAGGGTGAGGGACACGTGCGTATGGTAAACCAAACACAAAGTCCATCTCTTCTGTGGTCAACGGAATCGGGGCTTGGTTAACCCAAAGTTCACGGTCGCCGTGGCGTTGAATCAACGCTCGTCCAGAGTATGGGTTAGTTTCCAGGTGCATCACACGGCTTGCGTGCGCATATAGAATGCGGTCGTTATTGAGTTTTTCGAAGTTAGGTAAACGTACCGCTGTGGTTTTAGCATCATGACGTGACGGACGAATAGTGATTGGCTGCGCCGCAGCTGGTTCGTCTTTCTTGGTGTCGCACTGCGTTTCTACCTCGTATGGGTTCTTAGGTACGAACGCTTCTTTACGTGGTTTTTCAATACGAGACGAGTCGATGATGGTATAGCTGTCTGGTGCTGCAGGCAGGTTAACCGCTGTACCACGAATGTTCGTCATGTCAGAAATGTTTTCGCCGTTTGCGATGCGGTGCGCCACTTCCACCAGTGCACGCTCAGCATTACCAAATAACAGAATGTCGGCTTTCGCATCAAACAAAATCGAGCGACGAACTTTATCTGACCAGTAGTCATAGTGCGCAACGCGTCGTAGGCTGGCTTCAATACCACCTAGTACGATAGGCACTTCTTTATAGGCTTCACGACAACGCTGTGAATAAACTAAGGTCGCGCGGTCAGGACGTTTACCACCTTCGTTATTCGGTGTGTACGCATCATCGTGGCGAAGTTTTTTATCTGCGGTGTAGCGGTTGATCATGGAGTCCATGTTACCCGCTGTGATCCCAAAGAACAGATTTGGCTGACCAAGCTGCATGAATGCGTCTTTGTTCTGCCATTCAGGTTGAGCAATGATACCAACTCTGAAGCCTTGCGCTTCTAGTAGACGGCCAATGATCGCCATACCAAAGCTTGGGTGATCCACGTAGGCATCCCCTGTCACAATGATAATGTCACAGCTATCCCATCCTAGGGCATCCATTTCTTTGCGGCTGGTCGGCAAGAAAGGTGCCGAACCAAAACACTCGGCCCAGTATTTTTTGTACTCATGAATAGGAGTGATGTTATTGGTCATATTTTGCTCTCTGTTCCAGGGAGCGCGAATTATAGCGATTTGATGATCAGGTATCTATACCAAACTTGTTTATTCAAGCTTAGTTCATCGAGTTTTATTTAGATTGTAAAAATTGGACGGAGTTAACGATGGATTTTTATCTAATATCACCTTGAATCCCTTGTGGTTATTAGGGTTGCGACTAATAGTGTCCCAATCTTAATACAAGAGATAAGCAACCGTGTTCTTATCTTTATTCCTGTATATAATCAGATTGTGCACAGCAATATAACGCGATTCAGGCGGTTATGTTTGTCACGCTAAGCCAGAGCAGTCGAAGTTAGGGTTTAAGAAGGAAAGGCTAGGTAATGAGGGATTCAGCAAAGATAGCACTAGGTCGAGTACAACCCAAACTCAATCATACAACAGTTATTGAGTGGTCTTACAATCGTTGTACACGTGAGTATGAGTGCGACCAGCGGAGCATGGACGAGGTTTTTGGTTTTCAAAGCTTTGAGGACATGCTTGATCAAATGTCTTCGGAGCAAAGGGAAAACTTCCAGCAGCAAATCAGCGAAGTGGATCTACTCGGCGGCGAGGGGCATTTTTCGTGTTGTTTAGCATCAAACGAAATCGATCTTGTTTGTGCCACGATGAACTTCGAGAAGGTAAATGACTGCGTGGTGAAAGGTACCGTCACGCCTTTGATGAGCATTGCCGGTGGAGGGGAGCAGGCTAAAATATTGGAAACTCTGTTCGACTTACCAAATGTTGGTGTTTTAATCGCGGACGCTAACGCCAATATACTTGGGTGTAACCGAGCTTTCGAACTGCAAATGGGCTATAGAAATAGCGATCTCATCGGCCTCAAAACAGAAGTTTTTCGTTCCTCACATCATAGTCAATCCTTTTATGCTGAGATCTGGAACCGTATCGAGAAAGATGGTTACTGGAGTGGCAACCTTTTTTCCCGAACCGCGAGCGGTGGTCATCAAGCTCACCATCTCTACGCTTATCGGCTGAATTTTCAATCTGGGCGAGTATTGTTCCTCGGGTTCTCTACGGATATCTCTGCGTCCTTGGTATGGATGAAAAATCGCAGTGAGCAGGCTCGAGACTGGTTCTCGTTTTTGCCCACAAAAGACCAATTTGAAAACAAACTAGAGCACTTCGCCAGAGAGAGCGGCCATCAAGATCTCAATATCATCATGACGCTGAGGCCGAACTTTAGTCAGAATCGCTTAGTGGAGCAGCAGCTAGGGTTTGCTGACTTTATCACGCGCAGCCGCTACACAAAGCTAGCCGGTCAGTTAACTCGGAATGTATTTGTCGTGTGCTTGCAAACACCGCGTTGCCAGTGGCTAAGCACCATCAAGTTAATCGAAGTGGCTATGAAGGGATTCTTCACGGAATTAAAAAGTGAGATGGGCACAATGGTTCATGACACGATTGTTGAAGGACAAACTGGCGTTTCCGTACTTGGTTACGATACGAGCAGTCCCAAAAAGGCGCTAGCTTTGGCGGTTCAAACGATGGTGTCGTCTAAAGTAGGTGAAGGAGGATACTTCAATTTTTATAACAGCACACTGCATACCGAGCTGCTAAAACGCCAGCACTTAGAAGCCTTCCTTCAAAAGAAAATCGATGGTGAACTTGTAGATGTCTATTTTCAGCCGATTGTGGACACCTACTCAGGTAAAGTCATTAAATTTGAAGCGTTAGCGCGGTTTCACCATGAAAATAGTAGTTACACTACGCAAGAGATGATTTCGGTTATCGAAGATCTGGAATTAATCGCCGAATTAGATGATATGGTTTGTCGAATCGCGCTGGAGCGCTGGTCTGAATTACAAGGCTTCTATGACGATAATGTAGGACTGTCTATTAACCGCTCTCTCAACACTAAGTTAGATGTATTACAGGTGTTGCAACGTTCATTAGATTTGATTAAATCCAGCAGCGTCAATCCTGAACTGGTGACATTAGAATTAACCGAATCGGCTTACTTTGAGCAAGATGAAGCGCATACTCAAGCCTTGAAGCAGATCAGGCAAGAAGGGATCAAAATCGCCATTGATGACTTTGGTACCGGCTACGCTTCTTTTTCTTATCTCGGAAAAGGACAGTTTGATCTACTCAAAATTGACCGTAAGTTCGTGGCTGATATTCATGAGGGCAGCAGTAATTATTACATTGTCAAAATGATCACCGAACTGGCTCACCAATTGGGAGTAAAAGTGATTGCAGAAGGCGTCGAGCAAGTACAAGAGCGGCGTATTCTGGCCGACCTTGGGGTGGATTACCTGCAAGGGTATTTGTTTTCCCCGGCGGTGCCAGCCACGGATCTGAAGCAAGCTAAATATTGCCAGAGCTTATTTAGACCGGACTCGGGGTAATGAAAGCCTCTGCCTTCTGTACGTAATCAGAAAATGCTGTCGAAGTGAGTTCGAAAGGCGAACAGAGCCGATGAATGGCCCTATAGGGTTTAGGTGGTTTGGCGATAGGTGATTTGTTATTATCGCCACCCCAAACGACTTTTGAGCTTGCTACATCATGATTCAACAATTGCTGGTTACTTTTCCTCCTATGTTATTTGGCGCACAAGCGCTACTGACTTTGCTTTTAATCAAGGGCGATATTTGTCCGGGTCAGCGAGGTCGTCTGCACAAAATGCTACCTGCAATAGGAGTCATGTGGCTGGCAGTGGCATCATTGCGCATTGAAGCGTTTATGGTGGTGTTTGCGATCTTCTATTTCTATTCTCAGGTTCAGACCAAAAAAACGCGTGAGAAAGGGCCAATTTGGGCATTACACCTGGCGAATGGTTTGGCGTTTGCCTATGTCAGCATTCAAGTATTTGAACAGGCTAACTGGCCAGCGGCGTTTGCAATGGCGCTCATGATCTTCTTTCTTGGGGCTTCATTCTCTCAACTGCTACTTACGATTGCGCGAAGCCGTTTACAAGCGTTTCATCGAATTTTACCAGTAACCGGTATTGTATCTGGCATGTTATTGGTGATTGCGACGCTGTTTTCCTCTTACCAGTTGGATGAGGCAGCATTGAGTGCCGCAACTCAACCAATACTCATTGCCTTGGCGATGTTGATCTCTTCTATCGTGGTTTGGTGTTGGCACATTTTCACCCATAAAAAACCTGAGAAAGTGCAGCTTAGTATCGCTTTCTTATTTGCTCTTGTTTCTATGACAAGCCTGCAAAGCTTGTTTGCAATGATCGCTTAATATCCCGTTTGTGAGCTCACGATCTAGAGTGGGCTCACTTTAAATTCGCCAGATTATGTCTACGCTGTATATATACCCGGTCACTTGAGGTTATTTGGGGTATAAACCTTGTCGAAGAGGAGTGTCGCGATGGATTTAAGCAATGTAGGTAATCTGGATAGCATTATTCTGTTAGGTATCGTCAACGAAAAACTACGCTTAGAGTGTGACAGTTTTGACGAATTAGTTTCGACTTATGAAATGGATACAGAGTCGGTAGTAGGCAAGCTGGATATGCTTGGCTACCAGTACGACCCTCTCACAAACCAATTCAAATCGTACGAACGCTAACAACGTTCAACATCTCCCATTCTTAAGCCATCTTGATGCCATCGAGGTGGCTTTTACATTGTTGTCTTGCGGTTGCGAAAAACGCCTGTAAATAGCGTTTGTCTTTCTCTGAGTTTCGAACAGCAGCAAACAGACGACGCCACAGCCCATTGCCAAATGGCTTACTGGTAATTAATCCTTGTCGAGAAAATTCTGAAATTGCCCAGTTCGGCAGCGCAGCAACCCCTAATCCAGCCGATACCATTTGTACTAACATCAATGTGTTGTCTGCTTGCTTCCACTTAGCTGGCTCCACACCAGCAGGTTGTAAGAAGTGTTTAACCACATCAAGTCGCTGTTTTTGAACCGGATAAGAGAGCATGGTTTGATCGGCAAGATCTTGAGGATCAATAATCGCTTTATCAGCCAGCGGGTGGCTGGTGGACGTGATTAGACGCATTTCAAAGTCAAACAAAGGCTCGTAGTGCACCTCTGAACGCGGCTGAATATCCGAAGTAATAACCAGATCCAGCTCTCCGGCGAGTAGGGCAGGTAAAGGCTCGAATCCAAAGCCTGAAGAAAAATCCAGCGTCACACTAGGCCACGCCAACTGGTATTCCTTAAGGGCAGGCATCAGCCATTGAAAACAAGAATGACATTCGATAGCCATGTGCAATCGGCCATTAACGTCTTCTTTCAAACTTGCCAGTTCATTCTCTGCTCTAGCGAGTTTCGGTAAAATATCTTCTGCAAGGCGCAATAGAATTTCACCTTCTGAAGTGAATTTCACCGGGCGGGTTTTCCTAAGAAATAACTGGCCACCAATGCGAGACTCCAGATCCTTAATTTGGTGCGAAAGAGCTGATTGAGTCAAATGCAACGCAGTTGCCGTGGCCGTCAGCGAGCCCGTATCTCGAAGCGAGGTAATAGTACGCAAGTGTTTTAGCTCTATCATGAATCTCTTTCATCCTTTAATGCTCACCATGAACTTAATTAACTTAACTGCAAAATATAGAAATGTAAACGTCTAGACGTCTGTTAATTAAAGGTATTGGTGCGTTTTACGATCGCATTATGAATTTTTTTAATAAACAAGTTGAATATTTAGACCTTGTCCAATTTTAGTCTGAGAGAGATAGTTTAGCCATCCAGACATCCTGATGGTTAAGCCAGAGATGTTCTGACCAAAATAAACTGAATAATAAGGACTAGGGAAATGGCGACAATCACACACATACTTGGCTACCCACGCATTGGTGAAAAACGTGAATTGAAATTTGCGCAGGAGAAATACTGGCGCGGAGAAATCGATCAAGCACAACTCCAGCAGGTTGGCGCACAGCTAAGAGCAAACAACTGGCAAGTACAAAGCGATGCGGGTTTGAGTTTTGCCACTGCCGGCGACTTTGCTTGGTATGATCACGTACTGACAACAACATTGTTACTGGGCCACGTACCAAAGCGTCATGCCGAGGGCACACCTAACCTTGATACTTTGTTCAAGGTTGGTCGAGGCCAGTCACAGGCCGGTTGTGGCTGTGCAGGCACAGCTGCCTCTGACATGACTAAGTGGTTCAATACCAACTACCATTACATTGTGCCGGAATTTAGCAAAGACGATACTTTTGAGGTGAGCTGGCCGCAGCTATTTGAAGAGGTGAGTGAAGCCGTTAACGCTGGACACAAGGTTAAGCCTGTTCTACTTGGTCCATTAAGTTACTTGTACTTGGGTAAAGAAGTTGAAGAAGGCTTTGACCGCCTGTCACTGTTACCAAGATTGCTCACCGCGTATCAAGCAATTTTGGCTAAATTGGCTGCTTTGGGTGTGGAATGGGTACAAATTGATGAGCCTATTCTGTCTCTTGAGCTGGAAAGTCAATGGGCGGATTCATTCAAACTGGCGTATCAAATCATCCGCAGTGACGTAAAAGTGCTGCTAACGACTTACTTTGACGCTGTTACCGATACACTGGACAAAATTGTCGAGTTACCTGTTGATGGTTTGCACATTGACTTGTCGGCAGCGCCAGATCAGCTTGATGAAGTTGTGGAAAAACTACCACAAGGTTGGGTGTTATCGGCTGGCGTTATCAATGGACGCAATGTTTGGAGAGCGGATCTTAGTGCGCAATTGGCGAGCTTACAACCGGTAAAAGAGAAGCTAGGCGATAAGCTGTGGGTTGCAAGCTCATGTTCATTACTGCACAGCCCGGTAGATCTAGAGCTTGAAACAGCGCTGAGTGAAGAAGTAAAAAGCTGGTTCGCTTTTGCTAAACAGAAAGTTACCGAGGTAGCCCTGCTAGGTAAAGCATTGGACGGCGATCAAAATGCGATTCTGGCATGCGATACTTACAGTCAGCCAATTAATGCGCGTAAAACGGCGACACACGTGAATAAACCTCAAGTGCAGGCTCGTATTAATCGCATCACCGCGGAGCTAACACAACGCAGTGCTCCTTATCCTGAACGTGCGGCGCATCAGGCCGAAGTACTGGGTTTACCACTGTTGCCAACCACGACTATCGGTTCTTTCCCTCAAACGGGTGAAATTCGTGTTCAGCGTAGCGCGTACCGCTCTGGTCAACTTTCTGAATCAGATTATATTTCCGCACTTAAAGGGCATATTGCTGATGCGGTGAAACGTCAGGAAGCGCTGGATCTGGACGTGTTGGTGCACGGCGAAGCTGAGCGTAACGATATGGTCGAGTACTTCGCAGAAAATCTGGCTGGTTTCCAAACAACCAAATTCGGTTGGGTTCAGAGTTACGGTTCTCGCTGCGTGAAGCCTGCTATTGTCGTTGCGGATATCGAGCGTGAAAAACCAATCACGGTTGAGTGGTCAACGTATGCACAATCTTTGACCAGCAAACAAATGAAAGGAATGCTGACCGGCCCTGTTACGATTCTGTGTTGGACATTCCCACGTGAAGATATTACGCGTAAGGAGATCACCCAGCAGTTGGCGCTGGCGCTGCGAGATGAAGTTTCTGACTTACAAAATGCAGGCATTAATATCATCCAGATTGACGAGCCTGCGATTCGTGAAGGGTTACCGCTTAAGAAGCGTGATCATAAAGCTTACCTGGAATGGGCTGTGGATGCGTTTAAGATTTCTGCAGGTAGTGCGAAGCCGGAGACGCAGATTCATACTCATATGTGTTACAGCGAGTTCAATGAAATCATTGACTCAGTTGCGGCACTGGATGCAGATGTGATTACCATTGAGACATCACGTTCAAACATGGAATTGCTAAAAGCGTTTGAAGAGTTTAATTATCCAAATGAAATCGGCCCTGGTGTTTATGATATTCACTCACCAAACATTCCAAGCGAAGAGTGGATTGAAGGTCTGATCAAGAAAGCGGCAGAAAAAATTCCGGTACAACGTTTATGGGTGAACCCAGATTGTGGTCTAAAAACACGAAACTGGGCAGAGACAGAGGCAGCGTTGGCTAACTTAGTCTCAGCAGCGAAAAAGCTGCGCACTGAGCTAGCATAAACAGCAGTTAAAGAAAAAGCAGGGGTGAGCCCCTGCTTTTTTGTATCTTTTAACCAGCCATTCAAATGCGATGCTTGGACGGTATCCAATACTCAGCTCGCTCGGCAAATTACTGTGATTAATTGCTACAGCGTTGTTCTGAAATCAGTTCATCCGCCATCAATTGACCGCGCGTGTTACGAACTTTCACTCTATACATTAAACCCATATTGATATGATCTCGGATTTCTGGTTTGTGGCAGAATGTGTAGATACTCGAGTTAAGCATTTGTGCTAATGGTTTCGCTCCCATCGCGCCGTCGTTATAAATCATCATCATTTCAACGACATTCTTGTTAGAAGAAACCCGCATAATTTGCAGAGGTCCATATTCCATAGGTAGACCAGCAGAGAGAACACCGGCACGATTAGATGCCATCAGTTCCAGCTGACGCTCTTTATCCGCGGTAGACGTACAGCCTGCTAGCGCACCAAGCGCCAGAAACAAACACAGTAATTTTTTCATAAATTAAAACACTTTTTTGAACGGTTTGACGATCACGTTTTCGTAAACGCCCGCCGCCACGTAAGGGTCTTTATCTGCCCAGGCTTTTGCGTCTTCCAAAGAATCAAACTCTGCTATGACGGTGGAACCGGTAAATCCCGCTTCGCCTGGGTTGTCAGAATCAATCGCTGGCATTGGGCCTGCGGTTAGAAGTCGTCCTTCGTCCTGAAGTTGTTGCAAACGTTCCAGGTGTTGAGGGCGAACACTCATACGCTTTTCTAATGAATTCTCGATGTCCTGAGAAAAGATGACATACCACATAGCATAGTTCCTTAATTGGTAGGTTGAAGTCCTAATTTAACGACTTTTTGGTGACTCTCACAAGTTAACAATAGAAAATGTGAGAATTTTCCTTCTATTAGAACCGTTTCAAACCTATTTTGCGATAGGGCGAGGTTTACCTTCACTGTCGATCGCGACGTAATTAAAGGTTGCATCACACACCATAAAGCGATCTTCAATGCCGTCTACTTTCACCGGTTTCACCCACACTTCAAGGTCGACACTCATTGAAGTGCGGCCGATGTTTTTACATACACCGTAACAACAGACGACATCACCGACGCTCACTGGTTTTCTAAACGTAATGCTCGAAACAGAAACGGTGACGACGCGTCCGGAAGAAATTTCTTTCGCCAAAATAGCACCAGCTAAGTCAAGCTGAGACATAATCCAGCCACCAAAGATATCGCCGTTCGCATTTGTATCAGCAGGCATTGCGAGGGTACGAAGCAGTAGTTGGCCTTTCGGAGAGTTAAATTCTTGGCTCATTGTGACATCCTAAATCATCGTCAGCGCTTAAATGGGACCAATCTCAGCAAGTAAAAGTTCCCAAGCATTTTAATCTGCCAGGATGTTCTGTTAGTTACTACGATGGATAACAAGCGCAAATATTAATTGGAACAGTAACAAAACAGCGACCCGAAGGTCGCTGTTAAAAATAATTTGCGCGGATTATAGCAAAGCTGAGCCGTTATTCATCAACGGAAACATCGGAGGAGCTATTTTTCTGCTCTTTTGGCATATGTTTGTAGATGTAAAAACCTGTAGCGATCATATAACTGAATGTCGCTATCAGCAGACCAAACACTTTAAAGTTAACCCAGACATCGAGTGGCAGTTCGTAGGCAACATAAATGTTTAAGCCTGCGCAGAAAGAGAAGAAGCCGACCCAAGCCCAGTTGATGCGTGTCCAAATGTTTTCAGGAAGAGAGATCTCTTTTCCTAGCATCCCTTTTATTGCTGATTTGCCCATCGCGTGACTGACTGCAAGACCAATAGCAAATACCATGTAAACAATGGTCACTTTCCATTTAATGAAGTTGTCATCGTGGAGAAATATGGTCATGCCACCAAATACAGCCACCATCACGAAAGTGATTAACTGCATTTTTTCCACTTTTTTGTAAAGCGCAAACGTCAGGACGATTTGAATAGCCGTCGCGACGATGAGTGCTCCGGTCGCAACGTAAATGTCGTACATCTTATACAAGGCAAAGAAGACAATGAGTGGAATAAAATCAAGAATTTGCTTCATGTTGCAGAAAACTACCTGGTTATTGAGTTGTTCACAGTCTAGCGGAATCTGACGCAATGTGAATAGCTCGAGACAATTGGATACAAAAATTGCCGCGACAATGGCGGCAATCCTTGTCTCTAATTTATAGTTTAGGCGACATTCTGGTATTGGGGGATACGCGTTTTGACATCTTCTAAATAGCCTTCACACAAAAGGTTATCTACTGTGGCAGCGAGTTCGTCATTGGTCATGATGCCGCATGATGACTTGCCCGTCATTAGATTGAGGTATTGGTGATATTCATTTTCGGAATAGTGACCGATACGATCTAACAATAGTGCTTTAATACCATGATGAATCAAGCTGCGATATGTGTCTCTGCTGGGTAACATTGTCATCTCCCTTTAACATTTTTCTACCCGTGCCTAATGCTATGATTTAGGTAGCTCTACTTGTATAAGCATAAGCTATGCCAAGTAATTTAAAGTGAGTTTGACTCAGTGGGTTGGTTTTGAATGAGCCACGTCTGTATTACCTCTCGCAACGCATTTAAGGTTGTTGGCTTGTTCAAGCGGCCATCCATGAGTTTAGAAATCTGTGCGAGCTCTAAATCTCCAGATTCCCCTGATAACGCGATGACCTTGACGGAAGGAGAGATTGCTTTAATACGTTGGCTGGCATCAAAACCATTCATAACCGGCATTTGCACATCCATCAAAACCAAATCGACTTTGTGAGATTGAATCATCTCTATTGCAGTCGCGCCGTTATTTGCCTGCAAACATTGGACACCTAATTGTTTCAAATACAGCTGAACTAATGTGCGTTGCACCTCTTTATCATCAACAATGAGCACTGTTGGTGCATGTTCGCCGACTTTTAACTCTTTCATTACATTAGACTTAGCTTCGTCTTTTGCACTGCTTCCGTGTTCGGAGTTAACTCTAAACGTCTCTGCTTTTGGTGAGTTCGGTACGACAGGAAAGTAAAGGTAGAACTCTGTGAACTCTCCTTTTACAGAGTGGCATTCAATTCGCCCGCCAAATGAACGCATTACTCGCTGACAATAACTTAGCCCCAGACCACTCCCGCCGCTTTTTTGGTAGGAAAAGAAGTCGTCAAAGATCTTATGCACAATGGTGTTATCGATGCCAGGCCCGGTATCACGAAAGATTAATACGTTCTCATACGGTCCAGTTTGAGTACTCATTTCAATTTGACTTGCAGGATAAGAGTCAAAGTAATAAACCGCATTGCGGATCAAGTTAAAAATAACGAAGTTAAACAGGGTCTCATTTAACATCACCACAAAATCGTCTTGCTTAGGCAGTTTTACTCGATCGAGACTCTTTTCGTTCTCAAAACCATAGCGAGTGATCGCCTGATTCACCGCGTTGTGAATAGAAGTTGCTACTTGTGGCTCTTGTTCGGGCGATGTGTCGCTGACCTCTCTTAATATGATATCAATCAGTTGCCGACCACGCTGAATTGCCGCTTGCCCCTTATTGATGTCGCCTTTTAGTGTTTCTGGTGGAAACTGGGATTCAATATGTTGAGTCAAAACCTCAAATTGCAATTGTACTTGCGTAAGAGGGTTACGCATTTCATGAGCAATGGAGTGGGCGAGTGCTCGGCTTTGACGAACTTTTCTATCAGCCTCAATCGTGCTTTGCACACGAGTCAGCAGCGTTTGTAAGGCGGAAATCTCTTCGTTAGAAAACAGCTTCTGATTTCGCTTATGGGAAGAAATCAAAAGGTGAGAGACCGAGCGGCTATGGCCATAAATCGGCATGACCAGTGCCGTATCACTGGAACGCATTTTATTGTAGAGCTTTCTCAATGTACTGCTGTTGGCTGAGGTGTACTTTATCTCTTCAGACAGTTCATCAAGAAGCAGAACCGATTTATCAGAATGCAGATAGTCTTCATAGAACGTCTCAGAGCAGTGGCTGTTGACCAATTGCAGTTTGTCTTTGGGGATATCGAGCAGCACCCCAAGCTTTTCCATCGCATCATCAATGGAGCGCTTAAAGTCCTCTTCCAGAGCCAAAATTTGTTGCACCGGAGTTTGCTTTTTAAAATAGACAAAATAGGAGACCAAACGGCTCACTCGACGATAGAGCCAATGCCAGGTAACGCCAATCAGTGCACAGATCGGAATGGAAATAAGCCATTGGTTGCCTTCGGTTATTGGCATCAATACCGCCCCTAACGGCAATACAAAAATACCGCACACCAACAACGTGCTGACGGCGATGTAGGCGAGATATTTCGCGCTATAGAAGCGAGAGGTGAGTAAAGCGTAGCCAAAAAATAGCATTTCACTGATGGAGAGTGCTGGTGGCAACCATGTCAGTGAAAAGTCGCCAAGAAAATAGGTCATGCCGAGATGGATGGCCGTAGTTGACAGCATGAATACCAAGATTCCTGCGATCATGTAGTTGCTTTTAGCCAGTGTCAGTTTGCTACTGTTGACTCGCATACGAGCAAGGTTGATGAGTGTAAGCGTAATCAGTATCAGGATGGAGTTAAAGAAGTAGGCGGTCTGAGAGCCAAATTCAATTACGAACTCACTGGGTCCCTGTATAGAGACATTCTCTACCGTTAAATCCGGACGTAAATTTATAAAAAGTGAATACCCTGACAGCAGTACAAATATCAGTTGCTGCCATCTTTTTGTACCCCTGTTTTTCTGTTCGGCGAGTAGCTGACAGGAAAAGTAATACGCAAAGGCAAAAGAGAAGAAGGACGCGAGATTAGCCAGTTTCGCCATGAAAACGCCGCCCTCTGAGCCAAAGTTCACCAATAGGTCAGTATGAAAATAGGCATTGCTGCCAATCCAGATAATGATGCAGACAGAGTACGCGATGTAGGGTGCATGATGAGTGCCCAAAACGCGCTCGCTGCGACTTTTCAGGCGATAGCAATAGTACAGCTGCCACAAGAGAACAGCGGCTATGGTGACATATAATGTAATGGCTTTTGGATAGAGCAGACCTGCCAAACCAAAATCAAACATTCTGGTTCACCTGTGGAAGACATCTGTTTTGTGGTTCGCAATACTTGCCACTGAATTCTAACAAGAAAGTTTGAGATTTCTCGCGCCACGCTTTGATGAAAATACGGGCACAGCCTGTGAAGCCACGGCTAGGAAAACATAAGTTTACTAGCAGGTGGCAGAACGCCGTACGATGAATGATTTCATGTACAACTATTTGATTTTTTTGAATAGACCAATCTGTATTGGAGATCAGGTCTAAAGACAACTTTAGACTCATGAGACAACCTAGCACTGATATTTTTTGTTTTATAGGTGCGTTATATCATGATAAATAATTTATGCTACCAGTTTCTGTTTGTATGGTTACCTAATGCAAAAGTTGGATAAAAAAAGCCGCTCAATTTGAGCGGCTTCTTAAAGTTGAATTACGAAAAATTAAGCTTCTTGCTTACTCAGCTCAACTTCTTTATTTGCTTGTACTTCTTCTTCTACAAGTGCATCAACAATAACAGCACATGCTGCATCGCCCGTGATGTTCAGAGCAGTACGAATCATATCGAAGATACGGTCAAGAGCGAATAGTAGTGGCAGACCTTCAATTGGAATACCAGCCGCTAGTAGAACCGCAACAACCAAGAATGATGGACCCGGTACACCAGCCTGACCAACTGCACCAAGAGTAGACGTTACGATGATCGCGATGTAAGCGCCCATGCCTAGGTCGATGTTAAATAGCTGAGCAAAGAAGATTGCTACCAAGCCGTAGTAAATCGCGTTACCAGACATGTTGATCGTTGCGCCAAGAGGCAGAACGAACGAAGCGGTAGAGTTTCTAACGCCCAGGTCTTTTTCACAAGTATCCATCGTTACTGGCAGTGTCGCCATTGAAGATGCTGTTGATAATGCAACTGCTTGTGGTTTCTTCATTGAAGAGATGAATTTCTTCGCAGAGGTCTTAGTGAAGATATGAACCATCGCAGGGTAGACAACGAAGCCAAAAATTAGGATAGCGGCTGTGTACACAACGAACAGTTTGAATACAACCATCAGTGCGCCGAAACCAAACGTACCCACAGCTTCAGCCATCAGGCCGAATACACCGATAGGAGCAATGATCATCACCTTGTTGATCATCCAAACCATCGCGTCAACAATGCAGTTAACACCGTTGATGATAGGATCACGGCGTTCTTTAGTTTGTTGAGAAATCGCAATACCAAAGAACATACAGAAAACTAGGATCTGTAGGATGTTCGCATCATTCAGTGACTGGAAAACGTTGGTTGGGATCATACCAGTGATGGTAGCCCAGAAAGTTGGCAGCTCACCTTTAGAAGCGTATTCAGCTGAGAACATGCCTTCAACGCCAGAAACGTCGATGCCGATGCCCGGTTGGAATACTTCACCCATAAATAGAGCAAGTGCTACTGCAAGAGCAGATGTTAGACCAAAGTAACCTAGTGTTACTAAGCCAACTTTACCTGCAGACTGGCTATTTCCAAGACCAGCAGCACCAGAAATCAAAGCGACAGCAACCAATGGGATTACTAGCATTTTGATTAGGTTGATAAAGATAGCACCAAGTGGCGCGAAGACCGTAGCGTCGTGACCCATTAGAGCACCAGCGGCTGTACCCACGATCATTGCAATGACGACTTGCACGCCAATGTTGTTTAGCAAACTCTTTTCTTTTAACACTTCCATAACCTCTGTGCTAATAAAATGTAAAATCCTAAAATTACACACTGTTCACATATAAATAAACGGAGAATAATTTCGCCCTCGCTTTTTACACTTATCATTCACAATTGGCAATATGCTAAACAGGGTTATTGATGAAAAAATCGATATTTCATTGACGAATGCTAACTTTTTGCTCAAAAGCAAACGTTTGCTATTTGTTTATCAAATGCATTACTGGTTGTTACATTAATTTGGTTAATGAGGTTAGCGATTGAGGATGAAATATTTGTTAACAACTTGTTTGCTGTTTTTGGGTTGGGGGAGGGCGTATTTATTGCCTGATATTTATGACAATAATTAGGATGCAAGCTCACACTTTAGTGATTTCACGGTTATAAATGTTAAATATTTTACATTCTTGGGATGTTAAGTCTTGTAAATATAATGTTAACAAGTGGTGGGTTGAAGATGCAATAACCGTAAAAAGCCACTCTATCGTTAACTTTTTGTTGTTGAATCCTTAAGAACAACGTGAATGCCAATAATCTAGAGGTGGAGTCATTATGATGAATCTTGCTGCTGCGCTGCAGCGAAATGCTGCCAGTAAGCCTGATAAGACAGCGTTGATATGCGGTGACTTGGAAATTTCTTATTCTCAATTTGATGCGATCGCGGGCAAAATTGCGACGTCTTTGATCAATAGTGGTGTCAAACCGGGTGACCGAGTCGCGTTGTCGTGTCCTAATCTGCCTTTCTTTGCGTTTATTTATTTCGCTGTTCAGAAAGCGGGCGCCGTTGCCGTACCACTCAACGTGTTGTTGAAAGCGAGAGAAATCAAATATCACCTGGAAGACTCAAACGCTAAGTTTTTCTTCTGTTTTGAAGGTACACCAGAGCTACCAATGGCCAGAGAAGGTGTGAAAGCCTTTAAGGAAGTTGAAACCTGCGAAAACATGATTGTCATGACACAGTCGCAGGCTGATTTAGAGTGGGGTGGTGTACCAACTCTTAACGCTTTCATTCGTGATGTTGAACCGCTGGCTGATTACGTGCCTCGTAATGCGGATGACACTTGTGTTGTATTGTATACCTCAGGTACGACGGGAATGCCGAAAGGTGCGGAACTAACGCAGCAGAACATCGTGATGAACGCGATTGTTGGGCAAAACATCATGGCTGCTCAAGGTGACGATGTACACCTGGTGACTTTGCCGCTGTTCCACACATTTGGTCAAACCGTACACTTGAACGCCAGTGTCTTGAGTGGTGCAACTTTGGTTCTTGTTCCTCGATTCGAGCCTTCTCATGTTCTTGAGTTGATCGAAAAACATAAAGTGACCATTTTTGCGGGTGTACCAACAATGTACATCGGTATGCTTCATGCGGATGCTGATTTCGATATTTCGTCGCTGCGCGTGGCGGCAAGTGGTGGTTCATCGTTACCAACGGAAGTGTTCCGTGCGTTTGAAGAGAAGTTCAACGTGCCAATTCTGGAAGGCTACGGTTTATCTGAAACGAGTCCAATTGCCTGCTTTAACCATTTAGATCAAGAGCGAATTCCTGGTTCGGTTGGTCAACCTATCCAAGGTGTTGAGGTTAAGCTTGTCGACCTAGAGGGTAATCAGGTCCCTGTGGGTGAAGAGGGTGAAATCATCGTACGCGGTCACAATGTGATGAAAGGCTACTTGGGCCGCCCAGAAGTAACAGAGTCAGTACTGAAAAACGGTTGGTTCCACACGGGTGACGTTGGCCGTTTTGATGAAGCTGGTAACTTGTACATAGTGGATCGAATCAAAGATCTGATTATTCGTGGTGGCTTTAACGTTTACCCGCGTGAAATTGAAGAAGTGTTCATGACGCACCCTGCTGTTGCGATGGTCGCGGTGATTGGTATTCCTCATCAAGAGTATGGGGAAGAGATTAAGGCTTACGTAGTTCTTAAACCCGATCAGGATATCGAAGCGGCTGACCTTCAGGCTTGGGGACGTGAACACTTAGCGGCATTTAAATACCCTCGCTTTGTCGAGATTCGAGACCAGCTTCCGATGAGTGCAACGGGTAAGATTTTGAAACGCGAATTGAAATCCGAACTTAAAGTCGCTTAGACAAATGATGAAATGCAAAGCCAGCTAATGATTAGCTGGCTTTTTTATTTTCTGTTACTTTTTGTTTTCTGATACAGGGGATGATGCAGCGGCATGGGTTATTCAAGTTGTTTGAGATATTCTTCCATCTCCAGAGGATTGGGAATTGTGATGCTCCCGTAGCTCAGAGAGAGTATTCCCTCGCTTTCCATTTTTTTTAAGACTTTGTGTACGCTTTGTCTTGTCAGCCCCATCATATTTGCGATGTGTTCTCTTGTTACACGAACCATACATGGCTCTGCACTGATTGCCCGATTGGTTTGATAAGTCGCGAGTAAGAGCAGCCGGCGACCAATACGCTCTTCAATGCCTCGTATTGCATCGTCTTCTATAACGGATATTGCCGACCACAGCCTTCGACTCATCAGATCCAGAATGACTGGGTAACTTTGCGGGTACTTAGCCAGCAATTGACGGAATTTATCCCCTTGTAGCTCCAGGAGTGTCACGTCGGAATGAGCCGTAGCTCCGAATATACGTGGCATGCCGGGTGAGAAAACATTGTCTCCGAACCAGCCGCCCGCATCGAAAATCATTAACGTGACTTCTTTGCCTTTTGTACTTATCGAGTTGACTCTTACTGCTCCTTTAGCAATCACCATCAGAGATGAATGCTTGTCTCCTTTGTTACAGATAAGCGCTTTTTCGTCAAAATGCCGGGTTCTTGCAATTTGTACCGCGTCATTGATGCCCTCTTCAGGTAATCCAGATAGTACGGGGCATTGAAGCAACAACTTCTTTAACTCTTCCATGTCGGTACCTTAATGCAGCACAGTTAACTGAGCTATTTTAACATTTTATATTTCGATGCACTCAAGGCGCTTGTCTCGGGAGAGGGTAATAATCTGAATTTGTGATGGGTCTCTATTTGAGTGCGCATCATTCGTTTAGGAAGTGGTTGGCTTGAGAAACGGTTTATATGAAAAGTAAGTGGCTCAAATAGAGAATCGAGTCGTTTATCCGACAAACAAAAAACGCCCACTTATAGTTGTTAGCGGGCGTTTATTTACATCAAGAAGAGGGCTTATTTTTGAGTAGCGGCCTTCATTGCCGAAACAAACTCACCAAGCTTGTCCAGCATAATCTGTGGCTGCTCTGCGTGCGTCTCAATGATTTTAACCACGGCTGAACCAGAGATGGCGCCAGCGGCACCAGCCTCTATTGCTTGTTTCACTTGTTCTGGCTCAGAGATACCGAAGCCAAGTAACGCTGGTGGAGCATCGAATTGGTTTAGTCTTTCTAACAACTGTCCAACAGGCATATTTGCCTTCGTTTCTGTCCCTGTTACACCCGCTCGAGAAAGCAGGTAGGTATAACCGCCACTTAGCTCTGCCACTTGCTCCAGGGTTTCATCGCTGGCCGTTGGCGGCGCAATAAAAATCGGATGAATGCCGAACTTCTCAGCTGCTGCGACGAACTCTGCGCTTTCATTGGTTGGTACGTCGGCAATCAGAACAGAGTCGATACCGGCTTTGGCACAGTGTTCGTAAAAGTTTTCAATACCGCGAGAGTAAACCAAGTTCGCATACATCAATAGCCCGATTGGTAGATCTGGGTATTGGGCGCGAATCTTGCCGATTTGCTCAAAGCAGATACTTGGTGTTGCGCCAGACTCCAGAGCACGTTTATTTGCTCCCTGAATTGTCGGGCCATCTGCTAGTGGGTCAGAAAACGGAATGCCCAGCTCAAGTGCGTCAGCACCCGATTCAACAAGGGTTTCCATAATTTTGTATGATTGTTCTGCATTTGGATCACCTACCGTTACGAACGGTACAAACGCGCCTTGGTTCTTTTCATTCAGGCGAGCAAACATCTTCTCATAACGACTCATTAGATCACTCCTTTTTCTTCTAGGATGGCGTTTACGGTGAAGATGTCTTTGTCACCACGACCGGATAAGTTGACGACTAAAAGCTGCTCTTTTTCTGGATTTTCGCGAGCCATACGCAACGCGTGTGCAAGTGCGTGAGACGATTCGAGTGCCGCAATGATACCTTCACTACGCGCAATTTCCTGGAAAGCATCCAAGGCTTCATCATCGGTTACATTGGCGTATTCCGCGCGGCCAATGGAATTCAAGTAAGCGTGCTGAGGCCCAACAGATGGAAAATCTAGACCAGCAGAAACGGAGTAGGACTCTTCGATCTGTCCGTTTTCATCTTGCATGATTGGCGCTTTCATACCGAAATAAATGCCTGTCTTACCGTGTTTCAGCGGCGCACCGTGTTGGTCGGTATCGATACCTTTACCTGCAGGTTCGACACCAATAAGGCGAACACTTTCTTCTTCGATGAAATCAGCAAACATACCAATGGCGTTAGAGCCACCGCCAACACAAGCGATAACTGCATCTGGAAGACGTCCTTCACGAGCCAGAATCTGGTTCTTGGTTTCTTCACCAATCATACGCTGGAACTCGCGAACAATAGTTGGGAACGGGTGAGGGCCCGCTGCCGTACCTAGTAGGTAGTGCGCGTCTTCGTACGTTGCTGACCAGTCACGCAGTGCTTCATTACACGCATCTTTAAGTGTTGCCGAACCAGAATGTACCGGAATGACTTCAGCGCCCATGAGTTTCATGCGGAACACGTTCGGGCTTTGACGCTCAACGTCTTTAGCACCCATATAAACGCGACATTTCAGACCAAGTAGCGCACATGCTAGTGCTGTTGCAACACCGTGTTGACCCGCACCGGTTTCAGCGATGATTTCTGTTTTGCCCATGCGCTTAGCCAGTAGAGCCTGACCTAGCACCTGGTTAGTTTTGTGTGCGCCGCCGTGGAGTAAGTCTTCACGCTTTAGGTACAGTTTGGTTTTTGTACCTTTAGTTAAGTTGCGAGTAAGCGTCAGCGCCGTAGGACGACCTGCATATTCCTGAAGAAGTGTCATGAATTCGCTACGGAACTCTGGATCTTCCTGTGCATCAATAAACGCTTGCTCAAGTTGCTCCAATGCAGGAACGAGGATTTGCGGAACGTACTGACCGCCATATTCGCCAAAGTAGGCATTCAGTTTTGCCATCGTGATAGTCCTTCTCGTAATTTTTTTGCTACGAATAATTTTAGTAGTTGCGAATTGCGTTAAACGCGGCCTGCAACTTCTGTGCATCTTTTTTACCTGGCGCACTTTCTACGCCAGAGTTTAAATCTAATCCCAAGCAACCTAATGACGCCGCTTGTTGAGCATTCTCAGGCGACAGTCCACCTGCTAACATGATTTGACTTGGGTCGCCGATAAGAGACCAGTCGAAAACTTTTCCGGTACCACCAGATTGATTCCCGACCTGCGCATCCAATAAATGGCGATCAACGTTTTCCGTAAGCAAGGTTGGCGCGTTCTCTTTGACGCCATACGCTTTCCAAATTTCAACGCCAGCAGGAAGTTCAGCTTTTAACTGGTTGACGTAGGTTTGATCTTCAGCGCCGTGCAGCTGAACCGCTTTTAAACCAAGCGATGTCACAATTGCGGCTACAAAATCAATCTCATGATTTTGGAACACACCTACGTATTGAAGTGGCGCGCCACTCATTGTGAGTCGAGCCGTCTCTAAATCCACCGCTCGTTTAGACTGTTCAACAAAAATCAGCCCGCCAAATACCGCTCCTGCTTTATAAGCTTTTGCTGCATCGTCAGGGTGGGTCAAACCACAAACCTTATTTTCACCCAATGTGACTTTACGAACAGCGAGCTCCAGATTGTCTTCGGACATAAGCGAACTGCCAATCAGGAACCCGTCCGCGTAAGCCGCTAAATCTCGAACCTGTTGGTGTGTGTAAATGCCTGACTCTGAAATCACGGTTGCTTTTGGCGCGAGTTTTCGAATCAACGGTGCTAACTCTTTGGTGCGGTTAAGGTCAGTACTTAAGTCGCGTAGGTTACGGTTGTTGATACCGATAACAAGCGCACCCAAATCAACCGCACGATGCAGCTCTTCTTCGTTGCTGACTTCTGTCAGAATACCCATGTTCAGGCTGTGAGCGACTTCAGCTAATGCTTTGTATTCTTCATCGTTAAGAACAGACAGCATCAATAAGATGGCGTCAGCCCCATAGTGACGCGCTAAGTAAACTTGGTAAGCGTCTACCATGAAATCTTTACAAAGTACGGGCTGAGTAACCTGACTACGGACTTGTGGAATAAAGTCGAAGTTGCCCTGAAAGTACTTCTCGTCGGTTAAGACAGAAATGGCATCTGCATGATTGTTGTAAACTGATGCGATGTAATCCAGGTCAAAGTCGTCTCTGATGAGCCCTTTAGACGGAGACGCTTTTTTACACTCAGTAATAAAAACCGTCTTATCGCCGCTGAGCGCATCGTAGAAGCTACGATCTGAAAGTTCTAAATCGGATTGAAATGTACTCAAATGCTGAGAAGCTTTGCGCTCTGCGACCCACTGATATTTGTCGCGAACGATCTTAGCGAGAACTTCCGCCATTTCCGCTTCTTTTTTTGACACGTGTTCAGAAAGGTTGTCAGCTTTTTGAGTGTTGAAATCCGTCATCTTGATTATTTCCTTAAGCGTGTGCGGCAAGTTGCTGAACTAACTGATAAGCCTTGCCTGAATTCATTGCCTCAATGGCTTGCTGCGCATTGGCTTTTAAATCTTCGTGACCGAACAGACGCATGAGCAATGCAACGTTCGCCGCGACAGCACCGAGCTGAGCGTCGGTTCCTTTTCCTGTGAGAATATTGGTGATGATTGCTTTATTCTCTTCTGGAGCGCCACCTTTAATCGCTTCTAGCGGGTGAGTTTCTAAACCGAAGTCTTGCGGAGTCAGAGTGTATTCAACAATTTGACCGTCTTTGATCTCTGCCACCGTGGTTGGCCCATGAATGGCCACTTCATCGAGCCCACTACCATGCACGACTGCGGCGCGCTTCATACCCATTTGTAGCATGGTTTCCGCAATAGGACGAACTAGTTCTTCACTGTAAACGCCCATTAATTCAATGTTAGGGTGAGCAGGGTTAATCAGTGGACCAAGAATATTGAAGATAGTGCGTGTTTTCATCGTTTGGCGCACTGGCATCGCATGGCGCACGCCACCGTGGTATTGGGGGGCAAACAGAAATGCCACGCCAATTTCGTCCATGGCTTTACGCGTGTCTTCTGGGCTCATGGCAAGGTTGATGCCGAAAGAGTCCAGTAGATCAGAAGAGCCTGACTTACTGGATACACTGCGGTTGCCGTGTTTGGCGACTTTCAAGCCGCAAGCCGCAGCGACAAATGCTGCCGTGGTGGAAATGTTGATGGTATCGTGACCATCGCCACCAGTACCGACAATATCGGCAAAGTCATACTCAGGACTCGGGAACGGTTTTGCGTTGGCGAGCAGGGCTTTTGCTGCGCCGGAAATCTCGTCTGGAGTTTCGCCTTTAATCTTGAGCGCCGTTAGCGCTGATGCCATCAAAATTGGGTCGAGTTCACCACGAATAATGGTGTCGAACAGTTGCTGACTTTCTTCTTGAGTCAAAGCCTGTTGGTCATAAAGTTTGTTGATAATCGCTTCCATAATTCCTCTCCCTATTTCTTTATGCGTTGTTTTTCTCAAGCGCCCATTCGATAGCATTGGCTAATAGGGTTGCTCCATACGTGGTCATGATTGATTCCGGGTGGAACTGGAATCCGCAAACTTTATCTTGTTCGTGTACCACTGACATGGTTAATCCATCCACTTCAGCGGTAATGGTCAGCGTTTCTGGAACAGAGGTTGCGACCAATGAGTGATAACGGGCAATGGCCAGTGGTGATGGCAAATTGGCGTAAGTGGCGTGATTGTCATGCTCCATCATCGACACTTTGCCGTGAATGATCTCACCTGCGCCCGCAACCGTGCCGCCATAGGCTTCAACGATGGCCTGATGGCCAAGACAGATGCCTATCATTGGCACTTTGCCTTTCATGCGTTGAATTAAGTCTGGCATTGAGCCCGCTTCAGAAGGAGCGCCCGGACCTGGAGAGAGCAGAACAACTGGGTTTTCTAGCTCATTGACCGCGTGTTCTATGGTCTCGGCAGCAATGTTATTACGGTAAATGGTGACGGAATGACCAAGCGAACGAAATTGATCAACCAAGTTATAGGTAAAAGAGTCAAAGTTATCGATAAATACTATGTTAGCCATGCTCTGCTACTCCTTATGGGCTGCTTGAATAGCAGAAATAACGGCTTGTGCCTTACCGCGGGTTTCGTCCGCTTCCGCTTGTGGATCTGAATCGAAAACTACCCCTGCGCCTGCTTGTACTTGGGCAATACCGTTTTCAACATAGGCAGAGCGAATCACGATACAAGTATCTAGCGTGCCTTCTCCGGTTAGGTAACCAACTGCACCGCCATAGCTTCCGCGACGAACACCTTCCACGTCACGAATTAACTGCATAGCACGAATTTTTGGCGCGCCTGTCAGTGTGCCCATATTCATGCTTGCCTGATAAGCATGCAGGGCGTCTAAATCTTCGCGTAATTGACCGACGACGCGTGAAACTAAATGCATCACATGGCTGTAACGGTCTACCTTGAGTAAGTCAGCTACATAGCGAGTACCTGCCTCAGAGATACGTGCGACGTCGTTACGTGCCAGATCAACTAGCATCATGTGCTCTGCGTTTTCTTTCATGTCGGTACGCAGTTCAAGTTCGATACGGCTGTCGAGATCGAAATCGATTTCTCCATTCGGGCGCTTACCACGGCGGCGAGTGCCTGCGATTGGGTATATCTCAACCTGATTGGTGTCGGTTTCGTACTTCAAAGCACTTTCTGGCGAAGCGCCAAATAGAGTGAATAACTCATCTTGCATGTAGAACATGTATGGGCTTGGGTTGCTCTTCTTCAGCTCTTTGTATGCCGCTAGTGGGGAAGGGCAAGGAAGCGTGAAACGGCGTGAAGGAACAACCTGGAAAATATCCCCTTTCACTACGTACTCTTTTAAATCACTGACAATCTGGCAGAAGTCGTCATCTGAGATGCTTGGTTGAGCTGTCACATCGGTCAGTTTGGCCGCACTAGGCAGATGCTTAGGCGCGCTACACTGTTCGCCGATCTCTGCAATGCGAGCTTCTAAAGTCGCTTGTTGCGAGTTATCGACAAATAGCGTTGCTTGCAAATGGCAAGACTCAGTTTGATGGTCAACGACGAGTAGTGTCTCGGCAACGTAAAAAACGTAATCTGGGCATTGATTGGTCGCATCTGCATGGCCCAAAGGTTCGAAACTTGCCACTAAGTCGTAAGCGAATAAACCACCGAGGAAAATCGCGTGCTTATCTTTATCTTCTAAATCAAAACTGTGTTGAACTAAGCGCAGTGCATCGAATGAAGAAGCTTCACGTAAGCGAGAGTCTTCATCCAGAGTGTCGCATGGCTGGGAAAATTCAAGTGTGAGAGTCTCACCATCAAATTGAGAAGTGACGTCACTACGTACGTTCTTATTGAGATGAGCAAGCAAGTTTTTACCATTGTCCGTTAATGCCTGCATGGTGACGGTATGGTCAAAACAAACGATGCGAACCGCAGAGTCAACGATCAAAAGTGACTTCAGGTCCTGTTTCGAATCAATTTCCGCAGATTCCAGAAGTAAGCTATCCGTCTTATTTTCACACAGGGTGTGAAACAAGCGGGTTGGGTCTTGAGTGTAAGGAACAGAAGCCGTAAGCACTTCCAGTTGTCCAAGATTCTTGATTTCAATGGCCTTGTTCACAAGACCTCCTTATAGCTATTTTAATCTTCCTGCTGAACATAGTGGCATAAACTAGGCGTAGGCCCAATTAAGAGTTTACGAGATCCGGTCAATGTTTAAGCAGTTAAACGTAAAAAGGGCGAAAAAATAAAAAGCCCGCTTTGGCAGCGGGCTTTTTAACGTTTGAATTTCTAAACTAGAAGTACACGTTTGCCCACCAAGAACTTGTCCAAGTGCGCCACCAAGCAACGTCTGCCGAGCTTGTCTTATTTAGACAAACTGCAACTTTCGCTTTTTGGTTTTGCTTCAATTCTTGTAACATAGTGAGCCTTGAATAATGTGTTCTGTATTTGTGTACTAGTTAACTAGTGCGAAGATAAAAAGTCAACCCCAAAACAGCATTAAAACGATAAAAAATATGAGAATTGATTTACATAGCCATACCACAGCCTCTGATGGCCGACTGGAACCGAAAGATTTAGTGGATAGGGCACTGAGTTTTGATATCGAAGTTTTGGCGATTACAGACCATGATACCGTTGACGGTTTAGTGCCAGCGAAACAGTATGTAGAAGAGAATCAGTTGCCGATCAAAATTATTAACGGCATCGAAATCTCAACCGTTTGGCAAAATAAAGATATCCATATCGTGGGTCTGAATATTGACCCTGATAATCCAGAGTTGAAGACGCTTATTGAACAACAGAAACAGCATCGAATTACTCGTTCAGAGTTGATCGCATCGCGTCTGCAGAAAGCAACCCGCGAAGGCGTTCTGGAAGAGGTACAGCAGATTGCAGGTGATGCGCCAATTACACGTGCCCATTTCGCGAAATGGTTGGTGGACAATGGCTTCGCTAAAAACATGCAAATGGTGTTCAAAAAGTTCCTAACGCGTAACAACCCTGGTTATGTGCCACCGAATTGGTGTTCGATGAAAGATGCGATAGACGCCATTCACGCTGCTGGTGGCCACGCGGTGTTAGCTCATCCGGGTCGATATCAGTTGACAGCAAAGTGGATTAAGCGTCTTCTTGCGGCATTCGCGGAAGCAAATGGTGACGCGATGGAAGTCGCTCAGCCACAACAAGCACAACAAGAAAGACGCAATCTGGCGGATTATGCTATACAATACAAACTATTAGCGTCCCAAGGTAGCGACTTTCACTATCCGTCTCCTTGGATGGAGTTGGGTCGAAACCTCTGGTTGCCGTCAGGCGTAGAACCAGTTTGGAAAGATTGGGGCATTGACCCTTCGTTGGATCGCAACGAAGTCCACGCTCCATAAGGATATAGAGCCGAGAGGCTCGATAATGAGGAATTACAATGAGCCAGTTTTTTTAC
>ERZ1673961.29-NODE-29-length-75917-cov-7.765970_pt1 | contig 75917 bp, 69 predicted proteins | sample MGYA00580189_ERZ1673961 | MGnify/ENA primary metagenome ERZ1673961 (study PRJEB41334, sample SAMN05608105) | rock metagenome | biome: terrestrial subsurface; feature: shale formation; material: shale | place: USA: Pennsylvania ... | reverse complement strand
TTTCATGGTATGCAATCCAACCAGTCCAGCGACGCGCTGGGATTCGGGTGCATAATTAGTTAATAATTAACCAATTAAAAGAAAAATAAATTAATCTTTAAAAGCAAAAATATTTATTGATTATCCTCACTTTGGAAACGCCCAAACGACGGGCATCTTGAAGTCGTTTGGATATAAATGTTTAAATTGACGTTTAAAAACTGGAGTACTCTGATGAGAGTTGATGATTTAAAACTGTTCACGAAAGTGGTTGAACTCGGTAGCTTTACAGCTGCTGCACATGCTCTCGATCTTCCACGCGCCAATGTCAGTCGACGCATTGGCGAACTTGAACGCCATCTTGGTACTCAACTGTTTCACCGCACCACGCGAAGCTTGTCACTCACTAACAAAGGAGATGTGTATTATCAGGATCTGCAGAAAGCACTGACATTACTCGACTCCGCCAATGAACAAGCCACTAGTGAAAGCGTAGAAGTACGAGGTAAGGTAAAACTAGGTCTGTTGCCAGAAACCTATGAGTTGATTCAACCCATATTGTTTGATTTTCAGGATCAATATCCGCAAGTCGAGTTGGATGTGCGCAACATTACTAATGGCTTTATCGATATATTCCAACAGGGGCTGGACATTGCTGTTCATGGTGGCGCATTGTTTGATTCTGATATCGTCGCGCGTAAAATTTTGACGTTAGATCGCTGTGTGGTTGCGTCGCCGAAATACCTCGAGAAACATGGCACGCCAACAACTCTGGAAGAGCTCAGTGAACACCAATCTATTTGTTTTCGTTGGCCAAGCGGCGCTGTAGATAATAATTGGCACTTCCAAGAACAAAATATTATGGTTAGTCCCAAGCTTATCTCCAACAATATTGGCTTCATTAAAAGCTCTACACTTATTGATCGAGGCATTAGCTACATCGCCAAGGTATTGGTCGAAAAAGAGCTCGAATCAGGGGATTTAGTACAAGTATTGTCTCACTACTCTGTCACTAAAGAGACCGGCTGGCTTCTTTACCCTCAACCTAAGACATTGAATCAGGCGAGCCGATTACTTATCGAGCATTTGTGCAATAAAATACCAAAACATCTGTAGCACGCTTTTATTGTCACGATTTTCGTGACATTGATTCATGCTCACGCGTGATTATCTCACCACCTTTCACCGATAAGATGGCGCCGAACTTATGGAGCTATCTTATGAATCACGTAATCAAAACAGCAGCACTGAGTAGTGTTGCTCTTGCTTTGTTTGGCTGTAACCAAACTCAACAACCTCTTCAGGAATCCTTTTCATCACGACCAATCCAGGTGATTGAGGTATCTGGCGACAATGCAACGCTGGAAAAATCATTCAGTGGGATTGTTGAAGCCAAAGAAATAGCGGCGCTCTCTTTCCGTGTACCGGGCACGCTATCCAGCGTAATGGTAAAAAAAGGGGATCATGTCGAGAAAGGACAAGTGATCGCTCGTCTTGACCCTCATGATTACCAAGTGTCTCTGGATGAACTTGAAGCTCGTATGTTAGAAGCAAAATCGGCTCATAAGTTAGCGAAAGCAGAGTTAAAGCGTGTTAGGCAAGCTACATCAGAAGATGCCATTGCAAGCGTGAACCTTGACCGTGCGGTAAGCAGTTATGAACGCAGTGTGTCATCGGTGAAAGTGGTTGAGAAGAACATTCAACGTGCCAAAGACGCGCTAGGTTACACCGAGTTGCGCGCTCCGTTCTCTGGCATCATTGGCGAAGTCAACGTGGAGCAATTTGAGCAAACCAGCCCGGGATTATCCGTTGTGACGCTACAACAAGATGGAAACTGGGAAGTCGATATCGATGTACCAGAGAACATGATTCAGGATTTCTCCTTGGGTCAGGATGCTGAGTTAACCTGGTATGACACAGAGCAATCCTATCGCGCCGTTGTCAGTGAAATTGCCCCTAAGAAGCACATGCTGAAACAAACTTATACTGTGACGTTAGATGTCGACTCGACATCTAACGACTTGTTTAACGGCAAAGCGGTGACGGTAAATACTCACTTCACCCAACAGGCATCCAGCCACTGCTTCCCTTACTCTGCCGTATTGGGAGAAAAAGCCAGCCTGCACGTTAATGTCGTGCGCGACCAAGTTGTACACGAAGAACCCGTAAACCTGGAATCAATCGACGCCTATCAGGCATGTGTCACTGGCAATTTTGCCCAAGGTGACTACGTCGTCATTAGCGGCAGCCACTACCTGAGCGAGGGTGACGTCACCCCAACCCTAACCATCAAGACTCTATAGGTACGAATCCATGATCAATTTAGCTGAATTCGCTATTCGTCAGCGCAAATTCGTACTCTTTTTCATCGTATTAAGTGTGATTGCAGGCATCTATTCCTATTTTGACTTAGGCAAGTTGGAAGATCCGAGCTTTACCGTAAAAACAGCCGTTGTTGTCACGCTCTATCCGGGCGCTTCAGCAGAAGAAGTTGAGCAACAAGTCACTGATACCATCGAAACCAAATTGCAGGAAATGGCTGAGCTCGATAAGTTACGTTCTCTCTCACGTCCTGGTCTTTCGATGGTATTTGTCGATCTCAACGAGAGCCTCAATTCCAAAGCACTCCCTCAGCAGTGGGATTTACTGAGACGAAAAGTCGAGGACGTGAAACTCCAGCTGCCATCTTCAGCGCAAATTAGCATCGTGCAAGATGAGTTCTCGGAAGTGTATGGCATGCTTTTCTCTATCCACAGTAAAGATGCCGCTCCAGAAGAGCTACGCCGTTACGCGGAAGAGTTACAACGTCAAATTAAAGCTGTTGATGGGATCAAGAAAATCGAACTGCATGGCGTACAGCCGCGTGTGGTTAACATAGACATGCCTGACGAACGTCTGGCGCAGTACGGCCTGTCTATTGCACAGGTTTGGAATCAACTTAACTCGCAAAACACCACCTTTGAAGCGGGCAAATTTGATGCGGGCACTGAACGTATTCGAATCGCGCAAACCAGCGAGTTTCAGTCTCTGGAAGACATTCGCAATCTGGTGATCAATGGCGGCTCTGGTGATCTTGGCTCTGGTTTAATCCGATTGGGCGATATCGCCGATGTTACCATGGGCTACCAAACACCAGCCTTGTCAGAGAATCGCTACAACGGTGAACCAGCCGTGACTCTGGCAGTTAGTCCCGTTGAGGGCATCAACGTGGTCTCTCTTGGCGATACGATTCAAAACATCATTGCGAATTACCAAGCTTCACTTCCACTGGGAGTCGATATTTCAACGGTCGCCTATCAGCCAGAAGAAGTACAAAAATCGATTGATGACTTCGTGGGTAACTTACTTGAAAGTGTGCTGATTGTTTTTGTGGTACTGCTCGTCTTTATGGGCTTTAAAAGTGCAACCATTGTTGGCGCGAGCTTACTACTGACTATCTTGCTGACGTTGAGCTACATGAACATTGCAGGCATTGACTTGCACCGAGTTTCGCTGGGTACGTTTATCCTGGCTCTGGGTATGCTGGTTGATAACGCCATTGTTATCACCGATATGATGATCGTGAAACTCAACAAAGGCATTGAACGCACTCGCGCAGCCATTGACTCAGTCAAAGAAACCGCGATACCACTATTAGGCGCGACGGTGATTGCGATAATGGGCGCCAGTCCGGTTCTATTCTCAAAGACAGATTCTGCGGAATTCGCCAGCTCGGTATTTTACATTATGGCGTCTTCACTGCTGCTTTCATGGATTGTGGCGATGACCTTCACCGTGCTGATGGTTTGGATGTTCGTGAAACCAAAAGCGGTAAAAGAAGAATCGAAACCAAGCCGTTATAAGCAATTGGTCTTTTGGACGGTCGACAACCCAGTTAAAGCGTTATCAGCGTTAGTTCCACTGATCATTGCGACGGCATTAGCGGTCCCGTATGTGGCAGTGAACTTCATTCCGCAATCCGATCGCTCAATTGTATTCTTAGATTACTGGTTGCCAAATGGTGCGAAGATCGAACAAACCTCGGCAGATATGCGCAAGGTCGAGAAGTGGCTGGTCGAACAGCCAGAAGTCGAAAGTATCTCAAGCTATATCGGAACAAGTGCTCCACGTTTCTCTGTAACGGTAGAGCCAGAGCCACTTGACCCTGCATACGGTCAGGTACTGATTAACACCAAAGACTACCCAAGCATCAGCCGCTTAGTTGCTCGCGGTGATGAATGGCTTAAAAATGAGTTTCCGGATGCAGAACCTCGTTTCCGCGCCCTGAAACTCGCAACAAAAGACAAGTTTGCTGTAGAAGCCCGCTTTTCTGGCCCTGATGAGGACGTGTTGCATCAATTAGCCGCAAAAGCGAAGACCATTTTTGCCTCTCACCCAGATGCAAAATACATCCGCGACGATTGGCGCCAAGAAAGCAAAGTGCTCAAACCAATCCTAAATCAGGACAAGATGCGTCATGCTGGCATCAATCGCACAGACGTAGCATTCGCATTGAAACGCGCTTCGGACGGTATGCCGTTGGGTCAGATGAACCTTAACGACGAGCTTATACCAATCCAATTGCGTGGTACTTCGCAGACGATGGCTTCACTAGAAACGTTGCCAGTACGTTCTCTGATTGGGTTCAACAGCGTTCCACTTGGTCAGATCGTCGATGGTTTTGAGCTCGTTACCGAAGAGAGCATGATCTGGCGTCGTGATCGCGTGAAAACCATAACGGTTCAGGCCGGTGTTAGCAGAGAGTCAACACCAGCCAACGTTAGAAACGCGATTAAAGATCAAATTGAAGCGATTGAACTGCCTTCTGGCTACAGCATGGAATGGGGCGGCGAATATTATGATGAAAACAAATCCGTCACGGACATCATGAAGCAGCAACCGAAAGCCATGCTGATCATGGTGATCATTCTGGTGGCAATGTTTAACGGCTTCAAACAGCCAATCATCATCTTGGCGACTCTGCCATTGGCAGCGTCCGGGGCGGCTTTTGCTCTGCTCGGGTTTGATAAACCATTTGGTTTTATGGCGATCATCGGCGCGATTACGCTGACGGGGATGATCATTAAAAACGGCATTGTATTAATGGATCAAATTGAACTGGAACGAGCAAACGGTATGAACCTGTCAGACGCGATTAAAGAAGCGACTGTGAACCGAACCATGGCGATCTCGATGGGCGCACTAACAACGGCGCTAGGCATGATTCCGCTACTTTCGGATCTGCTGTTTGACCAAATGGCAGCAACCATCATCGGGGGTTTAGCAGCGGCAACGGTCTTGTCTTTGTTCGTAATGCCTGCTCTTTATCGCCTTGCGTACAAGGACAAAGAGCCAATAACCCAAACCAAAACTAAGCCACAGGAGGCGTCATCATGAAAAAATTCATCCTTGCGCCAATTGTTCTGGCACTGAGTTTGACCGGTTGTGCGGTGGGTCCCGATTATCAGGGGCCAACCACCAGCATTGCAGAGACTTACCTTAACAGCCAAGACTCGGGGCTAAGCACCGAGTCACAAACTAATGAGTTTTGGTGGACGGAGTTTAATGACCCAATCTTAAATCAACTGGTTCAAGATATGCAGAGTCAAAGTATTCCGCTTAAAGTTGCCGCAGAGCGTGTAAAAATGGCCAACAGCTATAAGACGATGGTGGAATCGTTTAAGGTGCCGACCATCAGTCTCAGCGCGGGCTATATGAATTATCAGTTCAGTAAGAATGACTCGTCACTGGGCCCGATTTTAAACCCGTTAAGTGATTCGGTATCCGGCTTACCGCCACAAGTTGGCAATGTCACCTTGATGGATAATCAACACGATGGTGTCTTTGCCGGAGCGAATATCTCGTGGGAGATGGATTTATTTGGACGAATTGACCGTCAAGCGAATGCGGCGCAAATTCGTCTGGAGCAAGCTGAAATTTATCAAAGTGGCTTAACCACGGTGATTACGGCGGATTTAATTCATAACTACCTTCAGTACCAAGGTGCGAGCGAACGCCTTGAACTGGCGAAGTCAAACTTAGACGATCAGAAACACACCATGAACCTGGTCGAGAAAGTGGTGCAAAGCGGCTATGGCTCTGACCTTGATTTAGCACAAGCGAAAGCAACGCTCGCGGCTATGGAAGCGATCGTTCCTCAGCTAGAAATTGCTCAACAAACGCATAAACATCGGATTGCGGTGCTCCTTGGAGAACCTCTGACAAAGGTTGAAACCCGATTGGCACAAAGCCACGGTGTGCCGAGCATGCAGAATATGATACCCGTCGGTTTACCCTCGGATTTATTGAAGCGCCGTAGCGATATTCGTCTGGCTGAGCGTGAAATGGCAGCATTGAATGAAGAACTCGCGGCGAGTATTGCCGATCAATACCCTAAGTTTTTCTTAACGGGAGCTCCGGGCTTGTCCGCATCGAGCTTTGATGATCTGTTCAGTAGTGACTCTTTCGGCTGGATGGGTGCTGCAGGCGTAAGTTGGAACTTGTTTGATGGTGGGCGCGGGGAGGCAATTGAAGCCATGAACCAAGCACGATTTGATTCGGCGACGCTGTCTTATCAGCATACGGTGGATGCAGCATTGGCAGAAACGGAATCGACTCTATTTGCTTATGGCAGAAGTCAGGAGAACCAGCGCCGAGTCAATGACGCCCTAAAAGCGACGGATAACGCAGTGAGCAAGGCGAAGTCACTTTACCGTGCTGGTCTGATTGACCATTTATCGGTGTTAGACGCTCAGCGTCAGCAACGAATGATGCAAGACCAACGTGTCGCGGCAAAACTGCAAACGGCACAAGCGACGATTGCGCTTTACAAATCACTTGGCGGGGACTGGACACTCAATCCGCCAAACAACTCAGGAAGTTGATTATCTGCCAACCTTGATTCTTGGTATTAACTGGAATCATCCTCCATTCGTTCATAAAGAGGCTGCTTCGGTGGCCTCTCTATCTATCCCTACAAATTTATGTTCTCTCAGATAACTAGCCAAATAACCACGCATCTTGAGGTCATTTGGGTATATAATACTTTCCCTGAAATATTTTGTTACGTTACTTAGGTAACACTTGAGAATAAACATGAACAACAGCAGATGGTTCGGCTTATTGGGCGGCGTGCTCTTTTTAATCAGCACAATGCTGCTTTTTGGGTCCTCGGTCCATGGTGCTTGGTATAACTTTCCTGCGGAAGCGGTCAACGGCATAGCGTTTACCTTTGCTTTTGGCATCGGACTTAACCGAGCTCTCGCCTATAGCGCAGCGTTAATTACACTTGCGGCCCTGTTCTACATCGGTTATGTGGTAGGCTATCGCGTTCATCAAAAGCTAAGAGAATCCTGTTAACTTCAGCTTCTTCCCATCCCAAAAATCAGTGCCTTGGCTGATGCTCCAACAATGAACTTAAATCTACGGTTAAATTCATAATCTCGACGTGCTAGTATTTGCGGCTTTTTGAAGTCCCTCACACTTTTCATCGACTGGATGTGAGGGGAAATACACGGCTTCCAAGCCCAAAAAAGCGAAGTACTTATGTCAAATATGACGAATACCGCCTCCCACGCTCCTGTTCAGGAAGCAGACTATGCCGCGATCCACCCTCCTTCCCTAGTTAAGCGACTCGAACTCACTAACCCTGTATTTTGGTTAAGTGGTAGCTTTCTTACTCTGTTCGTTCTGCTCGCTCTGACGAATACTGATTCTCTAACCGCGATGGTTAACAGTGGCTTTGGTTTTGCCACAAAATATTTCGGAGCTTACTGGCAAGTATTGCTTCTTCTCAATTTCTTAATTGGTTTGGCTCTCGCTTTTGGACGTACTGGTGATGTACGTTTAGGAAGTTTAGCGGAACCAGAAATCGATAATTTCAAATGGCTATCGATTGTACTCTGCACCCTACTCGCAGGTGGCGGTGTTTTTTGGGCAGCGGCAGAGCCTATCGCCCATTTCGTTACTGCTCCACCACTCTATGGGGATGCCTCTCCCAAAAGTGCCGCAATCAATGCGTTATCTCAGTCCTTTATGCATTGGGGTTTCTTAGCCTGGGCAATCCTTGGTGGCCTTTCCTCTATTGTTTTGATGCATCTCCACTACGACAAGGGTCTACCACTAAAACCTCGTACTCTGCTGTACCCTGTTTTAGGTGATAAAGCCATCAACGGCTGGATTGGTAACCTCGCGGATGCGTGCAGTATTATCGCAGTAGCCGCTGGCACGATTGGTCCTATTGGTTTTCTTGGCCTGCAAATCAGTTACGCACTGAATTCTCTGTTTGGATTGCCAGATACTTTCTTTACGCAAAGCATGGTGATCATTGCTGCCATTCTGATGTACACCCTTTCCGCGCTAAGTGGCGTCAGTAAAGGCATTCAAATTGTTAGTCGTTACAACATCATCTTATCCGTTGTTTTGATTGGGTATATTTTGTTCGTTGGTCCAACAACGTTTATTGTCGACGGCTATGTTCAAGGTATGGGCCGTTTGGTAGATAACTTCTTTCCAATGGCACTCTACCGTGGTGACGCTGACTGGTTAAGCTGGTGGACCGTTTTCTTCTGGGGCTGGTTTATTGGTTATGGCCCAATGATGGCGATCTTTATTGCGCGTATCTCTCGCGGTCGCACAATCCGTCAGTTGATCATGGCAATTAGCATTGCTGCACCGCTCATTACCTGCTTCTGGTTCAGCATTGTTGGTGGTAGTGGTCTGGCATTTGAGCTAGAGAATCCAGGTGTAATTTCATCTGCTTTCGAAGGTTTCAATCTTCCCGCAGTATTGCTGGCAATTACATCAGAACTGCCATTCCCGATGCTCATTTCGGTGCTGTTCCTAATTTTAACCACGACCTTCATTGTCACCACTGGTGACTCGATGACATACACCATCAGCGTTGTAATGACAGGCTCCACTGAACCTAACGCGGTCATTCGTGCGTTCTGGGGCTTGATCATGGGCTTAGTCGCCATTGCTCTGATCTCGATGGGCTCCGGTGGTATCTCGGCGTTGCAGTCCTTCATCGTAATTACCGCAGTGCCAGTGTCTTTGATCATATTGCCAAGCATTTGGAAAGCACCAGGTATTGCGAAGCAGATGGCGAAAGAGCAAGGTTTAACGTAATCGCTTAAGTGATGATTCCCGGTAACGCTTTACACATTATCGGGAATCTATTACTCACTCCACACTGTCAATGCGGATTCTCACCGCATCCGGTCGCCAGTACTCCAGTTCGCAGTCCATCAACTCCCCATTCTGATTGTAGTTCACCCGACAAATCTTAAGAACAGGCTGCCCTTCCGCCAGATTCAGTGGTTTTGCAACATGAGCAGGCGCTGACGTCGGAATCACATCAAATCGGGAGCGTTTCGTTTCGAATCCATACTTTTCTCGATAGATGCCCGTCAGTGACATGGTCAGGTTTTCCGATAAGATTCCCTCAAACAATTTCGCTTTCAGGACATTTTCTACAAACAGTACCGCGCGGCCATCAATATGGCGTAGTCGCTCGATAATATAAGTTGGCGTGATCTGCTCGACTTCTAATACCTTGGCATATTCACCAGACGCCATTTCACTGCGTACGTTGATTAATTTAGTTTCAGCAATCCGATTCTGTTCACGTACCATTTGATGAAAGTGAGAACGAGACAAGGGGTTATAACAGACTCTTGGCGGTGAGACATACCATCCTCTGCGCTCCTCTCGGTAGATGATTCCCTCCGTTTCTAATGAAACTAAAGCGTCCTTAATGGTGATTCTGGTCGTCGAAAAAAGCTCACTCAACTCTCGTTCCGACGGTAACTTTTGTCCTTGTACGATAACGCCTGAATGAATTTGTTCACGAAGCGTCGCTTTGATTTTTCCCAGTTGCGTACCTGACTGTTTCCCCGAGTAAGCGGAGCCCAAAATGTTCATTCTCTGATCTAGTCCATAGATTGTTTGATGAACAAGATAGGTCAGTTGGATAACAGAAATATGACAACTAACAACTGGTTAACTTGTGTTCAGATGAAATATAACTGCCACAGAAATTCAGCATAACTGTCAAATTATCTGCGCGAAAACGTCACATTCCATCCATAGGATAACAATCGAACTTACTGACCTAGTCCAGAAGGATGGAGACAATGAAAACTTTGCTTAGCCGTTCCGCTGTAGCATCAGCCACTCTGATTGCAGCAACACTATCTACCTCTGCGTTTTCCGCAACACAAGAAAAAGACGCCAACCTAGACACATTGGTAAAAGCTGCTCAAAAAGAAGGCGCAGTTTACAGTGTGGGTATGCCTGGTAGTTGGGCAAACTGGAAAGACACATGGACGGACTTGCAATCAAACTACGGTTTGAAGCACCAGGATACGGACATGAGCTCTGCTCAGGAGATCGCTAAATTCGAAGCTGAGAAGAAAAATGCGACCGCAGACATTGGTGATGTGGGTTTTGCCTTTGCGCGAGTAGCAGTGAAAAAAGGGGTAACGCAGCCATATAAGCCAACCACTTGGAACGACATCCCTGATTGGGCAAAAGATAAAGATGGTCACTGGGCACTGGCTTACACAGGCACAATTTCTTTCATCTCAAACAATAATCTGGTGAAAAACGCGCCAAAAACTTGGGATGACCTGCTAAAAGGCGACTACAAAGTAACGGTAGGCGATGTTGGTGTGGCAGCGCAAGCTAACAATGCGATACTTGCGGCAGCCTTTGCGCATGGTGGTGACGAGTCAAACTTAACACCAGCTATCGAGTATTTTGCAAAATTAGCTAAACAAGGTCGTTTGTCGTTTACGGATCCAAGCATCGCAAACCTTGAAAAAGGTGAAGTCGAAGTGGCTATCCTGTGGGATTTCAACGCACTGAACTACCGTGATCAAATTGACCGCGAGCAATTTAGTGTCAACATTCCTCAAGACGGCTCTGTGATTTCGGGCTACACAACCATCATTAACAAATACGCGAAAAACCCAAATGCAGCGAAGCTAGCACGTGAATACATCTTTAGTGACCAAGGCCAGATCAACCTTGCAGAAGGTTATGCACGTCCGATTCGCAGCAACATCACTCTACCAAAATCCATTCAGGACAAGTTGATCTCGAACGACCAGTACACGAATGCTAAACCAGTTACGGACTTCTCTGCATGGGAAAAATCGGCACGTAAGCTGCCACGTCAATGGCAAGAGAACGTACTGATTCATCAGCAATAGTACTAAGCAACACCCTCTCCTAAGAAGTAACGAGAAAATATCATGAGCAATAAGGTTATCCTTGTTGTTCTAGATGGACTGAACTATCAGGTAGCCCGTGATTGTATGGGCTACCTAAACGGTCTGTTAGAGCAACAACGTGCAACACTATACCCGATTCAATGTGAACTGCCTTCGATGTCCCGCCCACTTTATGAGTGCATCCTAACCGGTGTCCGTCCGGTTGATAGCGGCATCGTTAACAATAATATCGTTCGTTTGTCGAATCAGGATTCAATCTTCAGTTTGGCAAAGTCTCAGGGAAAAGTGACCGCAGCAGCGGCATATCACTGGGTAAGCGAACTTTATAATCGCGCTCCGTATAACGCTGTGCGTGACCGCTTCACCAATGATGAAACACTGAATATCCAACATGGCTGTTTTTATCACTGGGACCAGTACCCTGATGAAGCACTGTTTCTGGATGCCGAGCATTTACGCCGAGCGCATCAGCCGGATTTCTTGCTGATTCACCCAATGAACATTGATGATTTAGGCCATAAATTCGGCTTAGATTCTCGTCAATACCGCAATTGTGCGCGTGGCGCAGACATCATTCTTTCCAACTACATCGATCAGTGGCTTGCTGATGGCTACCAGATCATTGTGACCAGTGATCATGGCATGAACAACGATTTATCTCATGGCGGCATCCTGCCAGAAGAAAGAGAAGTTCCACTGTTTGTGATTGGCGATATGTTCACCCACCAAGAATGCCACGTGAAACAAACTGAGATTTGTGGCTCGGTTTGCCAGCTTCTCAACCTTGATCACTCAAAACATTACACTCAGGAATTGTTAGCACTATGAGCAGTTCTGCCATCTCATCAACAACCAGCAACGTAAGCGCGAAACAGCGTCGAATAAGTTGTTGGTTAAAAAGGAGTAAGCCTGCTTTGTGGCTTGCCCCTTTTGCTCTGTTTTTCTACCTGTTTCAGCTTGCACCGATTGTTTGGGTGCTGATTAACAGCTTTATTTACGACGAAGAGTTCGCGTTAGACAACTATCTGGAAGTGTTTGATTCAACCTTCATGATGCAAGCCTTCGGCAACAGCTTGTGGCTCTCATTTTGGTCGAGTATTGCTGGTTTACTGGTTGCAACCGTACTGGTTTCTTCGTTACGTCGTGTCGATTCAAAAATACGCGACGGTGTGATTGCCTTCACCAACATGAGCAGCAACTTTGCAGGCGTCCCTCTAGCGTTCGCGTTCATCATCATTTTGGGCACTAATGGTGCGGTCACTTTATTGCTTAAGCAATACGGCCTGCTCGGCGATTTCGACCTTTATGGTAAATGGGGATTGATGGCGATTTACATCTACTTCCAGATCCCGTTGGCAGTACTGCTGCTCTACCCTGCATTCGATGCCTTAAGTGACGATTGGCAAGCGGCCGCCGCACTACTTGGGGCAAAGACATCACAATACTGGATACGCATCGCATTACCCGTGCTTTCTCCTGCTCTGTTGGGCACGTTTATCATCCTGATCGCAAATGCCATTGGTGCTTATGCCAGTGTGTATGCGTTAACTTCCGGTAACTACAACCTCATTACTATTCGCATTGCGAGCTTAGTCTCGGGCGATTTGTTCCTAGAGCCCAATCTCGCCGCCGCAATCTCGGTTATTTTGATGGCGATGCTGGCCTTTATCACTGTGATTAACCAATGGCTGATTACTAAGAGCTACGCAGGTAGAAGCTAATGCAAAACATTAATACTCGCTTCCACAAAACGGTGGTGTACTCCATTGTTGGTATTATGTTGGTCCCAATCATTGCGACCTTCGTTTATTCGCTCTCGTCCCGCTGGGGAGCGACCATTCTACCGGACGGATTTACGCTGGATTGGTACATCAAACTGTTGACTGACCCGCGCTTCCTGCAAGCATTTGGTCGTTCTCTGTTTATTTGTATTTCTGCTCTGGCATTGAGCGTTGTTCTGATTCTGCCTGCGATTTTTGTGGTGTTTTACTACTTCCCAAAACTCGACAAGCTGATGAACATTCTAATCTTGCTTCCGTTTGCTGTACCGCCGGTGGTGTCGTCGGTTGGCCTTCTGCAACTTTATGCCAACAGCGATATTTCCTTAATTGGCACTCCGTGGATTTTGATTGGCACTTATTTCACGATCGCTTTACCTTTCATGTATCGAGCGATTTCAAACAGCTTTGAGGCCATCAATTTGCATGACTTGATGGACGCAGCGCATTTACTTGGCGCAAGCACAACCAAAGCGTTTTTGCTGATCATTTTGCCAAACTTGAATAAAGGCTTAATGGCGTCGCTGTTTCTCTCTTTCTCCTTTCTGCTCGGTGAGTTTGTATTTGCCAATATTCTTGTTGGCACACGCTATGAAACCCTGCAAATCTATTTGTACAACATGCGTCAGACAAGCGGACACTTTACATCTGCACTGGTCATGACCTATTTCCTGTTTATTTTCTTACTGACTTGGCTGGCAAGTCGTTTCAGTCGAGGCGCTAAATCATGAGCTACGTAACCGCAAAAAACCTGACCAAACGTTTTGGTGACAATACGGTCTTTGAAGATATCCAATTCAGCATTGAACAGGGTGAGTTTATTACTCTGCTTGGCCCAAGTGGATGTGGTAAATCCACTCTTCTTCGCAGCCTGGCGGGGCTTAACCCTGTTGATGGTGGCACCATTTCTGTTAACGGAGAGGACATCACCCACCAAGTACCGCAGGAGCGTGGCATTGGCATGGTGTTTCAGTCTTATGCTCTGTTTCCCAATATGACGGTAGAAGGCAACATTGCGTTTGGCCTGAAAATGAAAAAACTAGACGCTGACATCATTCAGCGTGAAGTGGCGAAAGTGATTGAGTTGGTTGACCTGAAAGGCAAAGAAAAACAGTACCCGCATCAACTTTCAGGCGGGCAACGTCAGCGTGTCGCACTAGCACGCGCCTTGGTGGTGAAGCCGCGAATTTTACTCCTCGACGAACCTTTGTCAGCTCTGGATGCCAAAATCCGTAAGCACCTTCGTCAGCAAATTCGCGACATCCAGAAAGAAATGAACCTGACCACGATCTTCGTTACTCATGATCAGGAAGAAGCCATGATCATGTCTGATCGTATCTTCTTGATGAATAAAGGGGAAATCGTTCAGGCTGGTACACCCGAAGAGATTTACACGCAACCAGCCAACGAGTTTGTTGCCGGTTTTATGGGACACTATAACCTGGTGGAAGCCGACCACGCCAAACAGCTTTTTAATATAGATACGCAAAGCAAAGTGGCTATTCGCCCTGAATCTATATATGTCAGAGAACAAGGTCGTCAGTATGGTAACCACATTTCCGCACCACAAAGCGGTATTATCAAAAATCACCAGTTGCTGGGTAATGTAATTCGCTATCAGGTGGAGGTTAACGAGTGCGAACTCACCGTTGATTTACTCAACCGTTCATCTGAGCGACTATTAGCAAATGGCAGCCAGTTAGAACTACTCTTTAATCTAAACGAAATTCAACCAGTGAGAGCTTAAGATGTCCAAACCTTTGTATGTTTTTGATATGGACGAAACCTTAATCAACGCAGACTGTGCAATGATTTGGAACGCATTTTTGGTCGAGAAGGGCATCGCGACTGAGCCCAACTTTATCGAAGAAGATCAACGCCTCATGAAGCTCTACGCTGAGGGAAAAATGGACATGGAAGACTACCTTGAGTTTTGCATGGCACCACTTTCCGACATGCCTATTGAGCAAGTAAAAATGTTAGTTGCAGAGTGCGTAGCCAAACAGATTCTGCCCAAGCAGTTTAAGCAGTCCAAAACCTTGATCGAACAACTCTCCCGAGATGGCATTGATATGGTGATCATTTCCGCGAGCGTGACTTTCTTAGTCGAAGCGGTAGGCCAACGTCTTGGAATCCCAACATCATTGGGAATCGACTTGATTGAACAAAAAGGCACTTACAGCGCTGAAATTTCGGGCATACCTAGCTATCGAGAAGGCAAAGTCACCAGATTGCAACAATGGCTAGAAGCACAGCCAGAATTGTACTCAGAAATTCATTTTTATACGGATTCAATCAACGATTTACCGCTTTGTCAGCACGCTGACTACGCCTATTTAGTCAACCCATGCCCTCGCCTGCGAGAGCATGCGAATCAGCCAAACTGGACGGTATTAAGCTGGGATTAGCGAGCGGTATTTGGACGATCTATCACTTCTGACCCAATCAAAAAGAGCAGCAGGAAAAGCTGCTCTTTTTGTTCACGCAAAATAGCCTAAGCATCCACTGGATGAATGCGTCATGAATTAAAACATGTCGTTAACAAAAGCAAGCGATTTATGCGGCTTTGCGCAGTAGAATTACCACTCATCATCATACACAACTGCGCTCACATAGATGAAAAACACAAACAACATACCGTCTATAAATCGAAATGTTATCAGAAACTTAGTTTTGGTACACACCAAACACAGAACAACAACATATTCGCAATTATAAGTAACGATAATGAAATCATTGATTGAGGAATTAACATTTTAACAATCATTACAACAATGTTAACTTTAGCGCAGTTGGTCGCACTGGTGGTAAGCCTCTCACCAAGCTATTGTCAGTTTGATAAGGATGTTCGACCATCTCCATAATGAATAGACACCGAATTTGGTGCCCTTTTTCGCCCGCAAAGACGGTTCTTTGCGGGCTTTTTTCTGTCTGCGATTTATCAATAGACATAAAAAAGCCAGCTTTTATAAGCTGGCAAGAGAGCAACAAGATCAGCGCCTACTGCTATCTAGCGCTGAACGTGTATTAGGAGTCATTCTTTATTTTGACAAGGGCCATTCAGAAACTATGACTTACTCGCTTCTGATTTTTGGCACGCAACCTTTACCAATTGTGCTTGCTCTTCTTTAATACGTTTAACGATTCGTGCATCTCGAGCATCGATATCGTCCATATTAATTTGCTGAACCTCTGCTATCGCTTCGTGCTTCATTGCAGAGAAGTCTTGACGCAAATCAGAGCTCCACTCCTCCTTGTCTAAAGTGTTAGCAGCAGCGATTGGTGATGACATTACAGCAATAAGACCAAGAGTAGAAAAAAATACGCTTTTCATAGCGAGCTCCTTGAGGATTAGCAGTTTATTTTAGGTACGCTCTATACATTGCACGTACGATGCCAACTTTTAAATCCTTAAATTTCAGCAACTTATTTTAAATCATATTTCATCACCGAAACCCTCATGGTAAATTTCGCACACTGAGTGTTAAATTAACCATGACTATATTTTCTTTTTATTCTATTCATTAAAGCTATAGCACAAATGGCGCTATCTCGTACTTTCATCACGATTGCATTTGAGACAAATAAAAAGAGCAGCCCGAAAGCTGCCCTTGAATTATGAAGAGATAAGTACTTTAGTTAGAAGCTTTAACCTGAGCTTCTGACGTATCATCCTGCTTTTTGAAACGAGCGAACAGACGCGAGAAAAAACGCTTAATCGCTCTGAATATATTCTTGATATCTTCAAGCATCAGATACAAACAAGGCACCAATACTAACGTCAATATCGTCGCATAAAGGACTGCAAAGCCTAACGCGACCGCCATAGGAATGACGAAGCGCGCCTGTAAACTGGTCTCGAACATGATTGGCAGAACACCAGCAAACGTCGTGATTGAAGTTAGAGTAATCGCGCGAAAACGTGCACACCCAGCCTCAACAACGGCTTGTTTGATGTTCATCCCTTTTTCTCGAACCTGGTTTACGTAGTCCGTCATAACGAGAGAGTCATTGATGACCACACCTGCTGCGGCAATAAGACCAAAGGTGGACATCATACTGATGTCTAACCCGAGCCAGAAATGCCCCCAAATCGCGCCCGTCAAACTGAAAGGGATCACCGACATCACAATCAGCGGCTGCGTGTAACTCTTCAGTGGCACCGCTAGTAAGATGTAAACGATGATCATCCCGGCAATAAAGAAGAGAATCTGCTCGTTACGCTGTGCAGCTTGCTCCTCGATGTCCCCACCTAGCTCAGTTTTAACGCTTGGGTACTGGTTTTTCATATCGGGCATGATGCTTTCATCGATGATTTTCACCACTTCTTCTGGCTCAATCGACTCTTCATCAATAGAGCCATAGACGTAAACCGTCTGATAACCACCCTCACGACGAATAGTACTCACGCCCGGTTGCTCATTGATCTGCACCACATCACCCAGCATGACCTTTTTGCCTGCAGGCGTTGTGATCACGGCATAGCGCAGCGATGAGAAAGCTTCACGCGTTAATTGCGGATAACGAACCATCACTTTGATTTCTTCGCCGTCACGGATCAATCGCTGTGCTTCACCACCATAGAAACTGCCACCCACTTGCTGAGCAATCATGGTGAGATCCAAACCGAGATCGTAGGCAACAGGTGCTAGCGAAAGTAGCACTTCTTTACTGCCTGAATCAATCGAAGATGAAATATCGTACAGACCTTCTTGCTGCTGCAAGCGGTCAATTAAGTAACGCCCCGCTTCATTTAGCTCATTGATATTCGAGCCAAATAGCAGATAGCCGAATTCGTCTCGATCACCACCACCTGCGCTCTGTTCACGAATCTTGATACTCTTCATTCCCGGAATGGTTGGCATCGCTTCACGCCAACGACGCGCAAGTTCGAACGTATTGAAAGGTCGTAAATCCTCGTCAACAAGCGGAACCAAAACTCGGCCTTCGGTACGGCTTCTGTTATAAGAAAGTACATCTCGAATCATTCCCTGACCGTGCTCTTCAATGGTCTGAGTTTCGACCTGCTGCATAACACGCTCAATGGTTTTAAGTGCATCAATGGTTTGCTCACTTGATACGGTATCATTCATTTCAATCGTGATCGCCGGATAATCAGTCGGTACTTTAGGGTTAGGAATGACGCGTACGTAATTTGAGTTTACTAGCGCTGCACTGATTGCCAGTAAGCCACAAAATATGGCGAAAACACTCCAACGCCAGTGAGTACAAAGGGTGACAAAACGGCGATAAGTGCCATTAACAAAACCGAAGAAGCGCGTATTAAAGCGATCTCGCCATCCGCCAACCTTTATAGGTTTGAAATTGGTGTGCGCAAGGTGGGCAGGTAAGATCAACTTAGATTCAATCAGGCTGAAGACTAAACATAAGATAACCACACCCGCGATGCCGTAGAAAAATGCACTATCGATTCCGCTAGAAAGCAAGAAAGGAGCAAATACAGCGATGGTCGTCAGAACGCCAAATGTCGCTGGCGTCGCAACGCGTTTAACACCACGGACTACGTTTTCGACACCTCCGCCCTTTTCCTCAATTTCACTGTAGGCGCTTTCCCCCATCACAATCGCATCATCGACGACGATCCCCAAAACCATGATGAAGGCAAACAGAGAGACGATATTCACTGTAATACCCAAGGCAGGCATTAACATCACCGCGCCCAGGAAACAGACAGGTAAACCGATCATCACCCACATAGCTAAGCGGAAGCGCAAGAAAATACTCAGCATAATGGCGACCAAAGCGGCACCCTGCAGCAAGTTTTTCAGCATCATGTCGAGACGCCCATTGAGGTAATAAGTCATGTCGACCAGTACCTTAAGCTGAACGTCACTTGGCAGTGTTTTGTTTTTTGCCTCGATGTATTTATGAACCGACTCAGCGACGGGAATAATATTCTGGTCGCGCGTCGCTTCTACGGACATGTAAATCGCGTTTTGTCCCGAATATTCAAAGTAACGCTCTTCTTCAGTAAAGCCATCTTTGATTGTCGCAATATCCTGCAGCAGAACTTTCGCCCCGTTAGCGCCTAACTTTACCGGAATATTTCTGAATTCATCACCGTGGTAATACTGGTTTTCAATACGTACTGCGATCATCCCAGAGTTGGTTTTGACTTCACCCGCTGAAAAGTTGGCAGAGTAACGTCGAATCGCGTCACTCACATCACTCAACGTGAGGTCGTACTTACGCAGCACAAGCGGATCGACTTCAATCGCGATCTCTTCTTCAGGCGCACTCACATACACCAACATGACGTTTTTCAGTTGCAGAAGCTCATCTTCAATTTGCTTAGCGATGGGCTTTAACTCTTCGAGGGGCCTATCACCAACGAGCCCCATCTCAATCACGTCCTGACGCCACTCAACTTGATATACATTAATTGGCTCCATACCCGCAGGTAAATTGGACAAGGTATCAATCCGTTGATTAACATCATCAAGCACGCGTTTGATGTCAGCATTTACATCCACTTCAATAGAGACATAAGCACTGCCTCGACTCGCTCGGGATACGACTTTCTTAATGCCCGTAACGTCTTTTATCGACTCTTCTACTTTGACGAGAATGCTCTCCTCTATTTCCTGAGGAGAGGCGCCAGGATAGGTTGCGCGCACGTCAATGTAGTTAACTTCGATGTTCGGGAACATCTGTCTCTGAATGAATAGATAGCTCACGATGCCCATGACAATGATAAACACCATCAGCAGGTTCGCGGCCACAGGGTTATTGGCAAAATAGGCAATAATGCCCTTTTGATTGGTCTCTTCCATGACAAACTCCTACTTACTGTACGACGGTTTCGGAGTCGTCATTCTTTTTTGCGATTTGCACCGCCATGCCTTTTTGCGGGTACTCAGGCAGAGTTAACACCAGCTTATCGCTCTGTTCCAGACCGTCACCGACCAACATAAACTCGCCTTCCGCTCTCAGTACGGTAACAGTTCGAGGCTGGAGTTGGCTGTCATCATTGACAACCCAGACGGTGCGGTTTTTAACCAATTCTTGAGGTAAGCGATAAATGTGTTTGAGCTCTTTACCGGTAAAGCTGACTTCAACATAAGAACCAAATTTGATTGGTGGTTGCTTATTATCGATCCCATATGGGTCCTCAACCTGAATCACCATATTGATCATTCTGGTTGCGCTGTCGATCATACCTAAGTCACGAACCACTTTGCCTTCACGCGTCGTCGACAAAATACCTTGCTGAGTGACAGTGGCACGAAGTTCATTGATAGATTCTGGTAAGAATGCACTGTCAAATCCAGCAATCGGCACATGTATTTCCGCTACCTCAATATTGTTGAGCGTAGCAATACGAGAGCCGGATGTAACGAATTGGCCGACGCCGATATCTCGCTCAACCACTAGCGCATCGTAGGGTGCAATGACTTTGCAGTTTTCCAGATCACGCTTAGCACGTTTCAAAGACGCTTGTGCCGATTTCACCTGCGCCTCTGCGCTTAGTACATGCGGTTTACGTAAATATAAGTCCGTTACTTGTTTATCACTCAGTTGCTTAGCCTGACGCTTGGCGACTTCTGCTTTCGCCTTCTCCTCGATCAATGTTGCACGAGCACTGGCCAGAGCCGCCTCAGCTTGAAGCACTGCCGCCTCGTAGTTATCGCTTTCAATCGTGAACAAGATTTCACCGCGCTTTACGATACCGCCAGTGACAAAGTTAGGGTGCCAACTGATGACTTCACCGCTCACTTGAGCAGAGAGGTGAGTTTTCTCAAACGGCACCAATTCGCCATGGCTGGTAATCACCACTTTGTGGTCGGTAGGAAAAAGTGAAGATGCCTGAACCGTCGGCTCAGCAATGGTTTCTTTCGTCGACTCTTTTTCTGGAGCCGTCGCGGCTATTGCGGTATAACCTGCGTACGAGCCACCAGCAACAACGAAGGGTAAAAGCCAACGCAACATGGGTTTTGATAACATCCAAAAAATCCTTTTTTATTGTTTTAGTCACCGTTTAGCGCTTGATACGACCTACAGGTGTCAAATACTGCCAGCCAACTCAGGTTCCTATGAGTAAACGGTGAGGTAGTTATACCAATCTAAATAACGATTTGATCATCTCGCTATTCGGATTAGTTTTGCATCTGAAATAGACTATTCTGTTCATCTCCAAGTAAAGGTAAGCACTGAAGAACCACCGAAACCTGGACTTCATAAGAGAACAACACTCACAAAGGCTTGAGACCGTAATCCACGGCAAATTATCCTTTAAAAGCTCATAAAATTAACAAAATTTTAACTCACTTCGCAAGTTGTGTACCCTTACTCACACATCCCATACGCAAGCTGCATGCCAGATATATAACCATTAAAAATCAATTAGTTATTCATATTCGTGCAATTACCCTAGTCATGTATAGGTGAGAAATACCAGATATTAGTGAATCCAACCAATTAGAGTAAAAACATTAATTAAATAAATGATTTTGTGCGTCTAAAAAAGCGAGCCAACACAAACTTCTGAGAGGAAAAATCAACTCAAGTCACAACCTAAACAAGACATTAAGCGCCAGAAGCTAAAATTCTCCTGTCTAATGTGCGTGATTGTGTATTCAGTCCTGCATGTTGAAACCATTTGCGTATATACTCAGCTTAAGTAACGTTTTGTATTACAAGGATATGTTCATTATCTCATATGTTTACTAAGCTCATTTTCACCTGCATGTTTACTTTTCTGTCGGCCTGTTCTGCAATTGAGTACAGAGACCCTAGTGAAAAGTCCACTACGTTTCAGTACGGTTACCAATCGGATTCAGCGTTGGCGCACTACTTTGAGGCTTACGAAAAGGACCCGAAAACGGAGACTGGTTTTTATCCTCTTAACCAAGGTCACGATGCGCTTCTTGCACGTATCTCGCTGATTGAATCTGCTCAGAAAAGCCTGGATCTTCAGTACTATATCTATCGAGGAGATGAGACCAGTAATTTCATTACCTGGCGACTGTACGAAGCAGCAAAACGAGGGGTTCGAATTCGCTTGCTGCTTGATGACATGCAAAAGCGGAACGATAAAATGATGGCCGCTATGAACGCCCATCCAAACATCGAAATCCGATTGTTTAATCCTCACCAATATCGCTCGGCAAGGCTATTCGGGTTTGCGACAGACTTCGATCGCCTGAACCGTCGAATGCACAATAAATCGCTTGTCGCTGACAGTGTTGCGGCGGTAGTAGGTGGTCGAAATATCGGCAATGAATATTTCTCGTTCGAATCTGAAGTCTCATTCGGTGACTTCGACTTACTGCTTTACGGAGAAGCAGTTCAACAAACGGCAGACCAATTTGATCTCTACTGGAACAGTGTTTATTCCATGCCGATGGAGTGGGTTTTCCCTGGGTCTGAACAAATCACCGAGGCTGCAATCCAAACACAAGTCGAAAAGCTGCAACTGACTGATAAATTTACTAAAGGTCGTTATAACTTCAATATGCTCGACATGTATCAAGAGTTGAAGAAAGGCCAACTGACGCTTTATTGGGGTGAAGGAGACATCTGGTTTGACTTACCAGATAAAGTGGCGACGCATGAAAGCCAGCTGGTTGGTAACTTGTCCGAGCTACTCAAAAGTGTGGACCACTCGTTCGTGCTCATCTCCCCATATTTTGTGCCAACCGAAACAGGAACAAAAGCGCTGACCAACGCCGCGAAACGAGGTGTGGATATTACGATCGTCACCAACAGCCTCGCTTCTAACGATGTCTTTGCAGTGCATGGCTGGTATTCAAAGTACCGCGAAGATCTGCTCGCTTCAGGTATCAAACTGTGGGAAGTCAAATCCAGTGCCAAACTTAAGAGCAAATGGAGCTTAACGGGTAGTAGCCGCGCGAGTTTGCATGCCAAAGCGATGCTAATAGATAAAGAGACGCTTTTTGTCGGCTCAATGAACTGGGATCCACGCTCGGCAAAACTCAACACCGAAATGGCCGCTGTGATTAAACAACCAGAATATGTTCAAGACTTTCTGGCAACCTTGCCTGAAATACTCAATAACAACGCTTACCGAGTGACGCTCCGCGACGGTGATATTGTCTGGACTGATAATAAAACAGGGCAGGAATATAACTCAGAACCTGAAGCAAGTATGTGGCGAAGAATGGGCTCTTGGTTCTCAGGTATTTTACCTATCGAAGATCAACTTTAATTTGCTTCGATCTTAAAACAGCGCCCTTAGTCGGCGCTGTTTTATTATTTAATCCAAAGGATAGACGACTTTAAACCGCTCTAAAACCAACAGCCGTTGCTCATGCCATTCAATGCTTAACTCATCACATTCGGCTTGGAAGAAGCAGGCATGAGCCTCGCGCCACCATTGTAGTGTTCTATCCCCTTCACCTTCTGCTCTCGCAAAGTCCTCTCCTACCTCGCTGTATGGGCTGGTAGAAACTTCGGTAATTTCAATCACACAAACTGGTTCACCATCCCAATTCGTCACAACCTGAAGGTGCCCAACTTGAGGCATGGCTTCTCCGTGTTCGCTATACCAAAGTTCCATGCTGCAAGACGCTGTTTTTTGCCCCGTTCGAACCAGCTCCGCGCATAGGTTCGCGTTGTATTCATCAGCACAGTAATAATCCGCACTCATTGACGGAATAGCTTCTCGTTGCCGAGAATTAAGTAATACTAAGTACTGATCGAGGTAACTTTTAGCTTTGACGTCCATAACAAATGCCCTAACAATCAATGAGGTGGAAGAAGCTTAATGGCTCATCGAGCAAAGAACAATATTCTAGAATCTAAAAGATGAACTGTGCTCTGCTGTCAAAGAGTACAGTTGAACTGCAAAGGCAACCGAAAGTAAGGTAAATATTTCTTTTGTGAGAATTTTGCTAAACGTTTGTGCTATTTGCTATTGTTGCATGGTCTATCTGTATCCCTAACGCAAAAGGACGTTTTATGCGCTTATTCATCGGTATTTTTTTCACACTGATTCTGTCACTGCCAACCTTGGCATCTGAAGAAAAATATTCAGAATCTGACTTGTTAGATAGACCGCTTATGGAGCGCTATATTTTAGACGAGCTTAAATCGCTACGTCAGGACTTCCAAAACTTGGAAAAACGCACGATTACTGAAATCACCGACCGTGAACTTAGCGTCGCTGATAAATCGTTAAACTACGCCAATGTCACCGTGACGTACTTCTTTTACATCATCGCAGGTGTTGCATCGCTGATCGCTTTCGTCGGTTGGCAGTCGCTGCGTGAATTTAAACACAACACCAAAGAGATGGCCGATAAGCGATTGGATAAGATCGCAAGCGAATATGAGAAAAAGTTTGTTGCACTGGAAAGAGACTTAAAACGCAAGACTCGCATCATCAGTGAGAACAACAAAGAAATCGAGAAAATCAACGAAATCCATAACTTATGGCTGCGCGCACAAAGCTCTCAAACACCTGAGCAGCGAATTGAAATTTATGATGAAATTCTGGTTATTCGCCCTGGTGATTTGGAAGCACTCACTTACAAAGCAGACGCCGCTATGGAAATTAATGAATACCATTGGGCACTGAGTATTTGTAATCGCGTTTTAGAAGTGGACTACACGAATGGCCCGGCACTTTATCAACGCGCTTGTGCCTATTCACGATTAGGTGTTGAAGAACAAGCGATTGAAGATTTAGAGCGTGCCATTGAGTACAGCCCTTCGATTCGTGACCTGTTAGCTGAAGAGCGCGATCTTGAGTTGCTACACGGCAACGAACGATTTGAGAAGCTGTTGCAGCTCCATCACGAGTAACGGAATAAACGACATGAGCCGTCACTTTAACCTAGAAGATGCCAGCCAGGTATTGGTTGGCGCTTTTGCTCTTGCAGTACCGATTTCTTTTTCCGAAGAAGCATGGCGCTTGGGTGAAAGCTTGCCGATGGCAAACCTGCTCATGTTGTTAAGCCTCTCAGTTATTTTTCTGAGTTTTTTTGCGTATCAGAGTGTATTCCAAAGCCGAATTCGCCATCGCGTATCCATCTTTATTTTCCGCGTTATCATCGCTTACACCATTGCGGCAGTTGTGGTTGCACTGGTATTGCTTTGTCTCGATAAACTTCCGCTCCTGACAGAGCCTTTGGTGGCGATAAAACGTATTATCGTCATCACGATGCCAGCATCTATGGGCGCGATTGTCGTCGACAGTTTCGATAAAGAATAAAGTAAATTTACTCTTCTAAAGTCAGGTTGGAGCCTGAATGATCTTTCCCCAACACATCTTCTGGGTTACGTAAGGCGCACGTTTCAAGCGATAGACAACCACATCCAATACAACCACCCAAATCATTCTGTAGTGCTTTCAACTGCTGAATTTTTTGCTCTAACTGCTCATGCCATTGGCTCGCCATTCTCTCCCATTGCGCTTTGTTCGGCGCTTGATGCTTTGGCAGGTTATCCAGCGCTTGTTTGATTTCTTCTAAAGACAAGCCCACCTGCTGCGCAGCCTTAATCACGGCAACACGGCGTAACACACTTCGATGATAGCGGCGTTGATTTCCCTGATTTCGCCAGCTCGAAATTAATCCTTTTTGTTCATAAAAATGCAGTGCCGACACTTTCACTCCAGAACGTTTCGCTACTTCACCTACGCTGATTTCCATCCCTGACTCCCATTCCAATGATTTTGTAAAAAACACTTTACCTCAAGTTTACTTGAGGTTTTAGAGTGAGACCAAATCAATTATCGAGGCACAAATATGAAAAACAAAACTCAGCCTTATTTAATCGGAAGGTTCTTCGACAGCATATCGTCAGGCTTATTTATGATGGCACTTCCCTGGGTAATGCTGGCTTCGCCAGGAATGGGAACATTTGTCGCGTTAGTATCGCTTAGCTGTACCGCAGTCTCTTTCTTGGTCACACCGTTCTTTTCCACTTTGACTGACCGCCATTCACGTAAAACACTGCTGATTGTGAATCAATGGGTACAAGCGGGAATGGCTCTGGTGGTATTCGCCGCGTACTGGCTTGAGCTAGAGTCCCACTGGCTATTGGCTTTTGCGCAGTTGGTGTACTGGGTTTCCAGTAATGTTGCCTGGGCAACCAACAACGCATTTACTCAAGAAAACTATCAGCAACATGAGTACGCCAAGATTTCTGGTCAGCAGGAAATCGTTATGCAATCCACGACTCTCGGCGCAGGTGCACTTGGCGTGGTGTTATTAGAAAAGTGGGGAATGATGGAGTTCGCACTGTTTGCGGCAACGGCGTCATCGTTGGCTGCTATTTTCTATATACTAACGCCTTACACTCGCCGATTACGTGAATCACACTCAGTTTCTTTCATGAACCAACTAAAAGAGAGTAAGCTCATCTTTAGTCGTGAGCCTTACTTTTTCGGGTTCATTTTACTTTCTTGCCTCTCTTACCCGGTGTTGACGTACTTAAGCAAATTAGTCCCGATTTGGTTCTCAGAGCAGGACATTACCGGTGATTGGTTTGCAGGCTTTAACATCAGCTTTGGCTTGGGATCCCTGTTTACCGGGTTGATTGTTACGAAGGTACTTAACCGCCTTCCACACGCCAATATTATCTTCGTATCAATGACGATTCTTTCTCTTACCCTGATTGGCATGAGTTTCTCATTGCATCCAATGGGTATATTGATGCTGATAGCCCTATTTGGTGTATTTAACGCATTAAACCGAATTGCGAGAATTAACTGGATGCATCACACGGTATCCATTCATCAGCGTGGTCGAGTGGATGGAGGAATCAGCATGTTCAGTACTACGGTGCAATCACTCAGCTATGTCGTCATTGCCATGCTGAGTCACTATGACATGACACGCTACGGCTTTATCTTCGCTGCCGTTGTCATGATGGTGGCAGTGGGAGCGATGTGGGCACTGCAAAAGAATATTGGTGACAACAACGATTTAGCCCTCCAAACGGTAATGAAATGATCCGCACTAAAATTGGAAAATAAAAAAGGATGGCAGCCAACACTGTCATCCTTTTTGTTGTTAACGCTTAAACTAGCAAAACCTTAGAACCAAGTTTCCATCTGCAAAGCAAATACGGTTTCACCACCACGTCCCATAGTGCTTGCACTGTCATCCACGCTCACAGAGTAATTATTAAGATCATCACTCCAGTCAACATAGCTCACCGCAAAGCGTAACTCTGGACGGTCGAAGAAACCGGCTGCTGTTGCCAGCTTCAACGTTGGTGCTACTGTCGCTTTGTAGAATCCGCCACTCGCTTGTTCAACACTGTTGTCTAGGTCCATGTACTGGTAGGTTCCCTCGTAAACCATTTCAAAGTTTTCTGTTAACTCTTGAGCCAAACGAACGTTCAACGAAGCCCACATAAACTCATCATTGGTTTTCACACGATCCTGGCTGTACTCCGCCATCAGCGCTGGCGCAATTCTCCAGTTATCAGCAAAGCGAGTCACGCCATATGAAAACGCTCGAACCGCCTGAGCATCGTCATTCAAGTCACCATTTGAACCAATACCTTTTAGCTCAGCACCTAACCCCTGACCAATCGAAAAGCCTGTTTTAGAAAAGCCATCATTCACACCGTAAAAACTGTCGGCATGGTAAGCAAACAGAGCATGAACACCACTTTCTGCACGCTTAGTTGGTGACGTGTTGCTAGATGTTCTATCTTCGTTGTCAGACGACACCATACCACTCAACATCACCTGGATATTGCCAATGCGGTTATTGGTAGTCGCAATGTAGTTCTCGATATCAGTACTTGAGCTGTCGATTTCGCCGAAGTCACGACCATAAATAGAGAAGTTCGATTTCCACTCATCCGTGATCTGAACATCGTAAACACCTGCACCAGTACCGGCTAGGAATACGATATCTGAATCGAAAAAGTGAATATCAAAGTTATCACGGTCGAATCGCTTACCCGCCCAAACTGTCGCATTATCAAATGCGCCGCTGAAAGAAGGTAAGTTTTTCAGCTCTGCATACACCTGACGAACATTCAACTTACTGTCGTCAGCCGTCCAATCATTGCTGCTTTCAACACTGTCCGCCAACATGATATGGAATCGAGCACTCGAACCATCATCCATATAACGGTTGTGGATCAAGTTTGCTTCTAAGTAGTTATCATCCTCCAAGCCCAATCGACCAACCGGCGCACCTATCGCACCAGCCGCAGTCATGTAAGGTCCTGTTCCCGTTGCACCGTTAAGATCATCATTGATCAAAAGACCTGCACGCGCATATCCATGGAACTCAAATTGCGATGCTGTGCTGTCAGCTTTGTTCGCAACCTGCTCCGTTTGCTCTAATCGGGATTCCAACTCGCTAATTCGAGCTTCTAAGGCATCCATATCTTCATTTGCATAGGCAAATGTTGTAGGTAGCAGAGCGGTTGCGATACTTAGTGCCAATACATTCGCTTTCATTATTTATTTCTCCAACATTAAATTGATTATTTCGAGATCAGGCAAACGTTCCCGACAAAATCGATTAAATGTGGAATTAAACCCAATAATAAAGACTAATATCCTGTTATCCGTTAGCCTAATTATCAGTCAACGCCATAAATAACTCGTAAATCACTATATAAAACAAATCGGGAACGATCCCGATAATTGATAAAAAATATTAACGCCATCACGAATTATTGAGTAAGCACTTGGTACTGATCACAGATTTGGGCCACTGCGAGGATCTGTTTATCTATGTCTGTCCAGCTCTGTTCGAACCAGCATGTTTACAACAACTTTCAAGTTTATGATCTCGATTAGAAAACAATCAGCACCAGCATGAAATAAGTCACATAAAAAACAAGGCTTTTGAGTCATGCTATATAAAGCCAAGTGAATTGTTTTTGTATGAATGGGCTGACTTCTGCCAACAAGATACTTTAAAAATGGTCAGCAACTTCTAATATCGTAATAACCTCTTAATCTGCTTCCCTCAGTAAGGCGGTTGTATGCATAAAGTCATCCGGAAAATGACATGGAAGACGAATAGGCGGTAAACCCGCCCTACTCCAATGCAGTTCGTGACCTAATAACAGGTTTATCTGGAAACTGTGGTTTCCGCACGTCAGCAAGGAGGCTTTATGCCTATCAATAACATCCGCAACATCGCTTTTGTTGGTCAGACAGGAACTGGCAAAACGACCCTCGTCGAAAAGCTGCTCTTCACCTGTGACGCGACGCATCACTTAGGAAGCGTAGAAAAAGGCGATACCGTTACCGACTTCGACCCCCAATCTATTCAATATCAACATAGTATCGAAGCAACTCCTGTCGCGTTACGCTGGAATGATCATCGCCTGAATATTATCGACACTCCGGGACAGAGTGAATTACTCGGCAGAACGCTCAGTGTTTTTCCGGCCGTTGAAACCTCTGCACTTATTGTCGACCCACAAACACCACTCAACCAAACCTCTGATCGCTTATTTACCTTTGCTCAAGAGCAACAGAAGTGTCAGATGATCATCATTAACAAGCTCGATAACCAAGGTAACCAGCTACAAATATTGATGGATAATATCGTTGAGCATTTTGGCGATAAATGTTTACCGATAAACCTGCCTTCGGCAGATGGCCAGTCCGTTATCGATTGTTACTTTGAGCCTGAACTGGAGCGAGAAACCCAGTTGGCTAAAGTGACAGAAGCGCATGAAACCTTAATTGACCAGGTTATCGAAGTTGATGAAGAGTTAATGGAACTCTATTTGGAACAAGGCTCAGAACTCACTGCAGAACAACTGCATGACCCATTTGAAGAGGCGCTGAGAACTGGTCACGTGATCCCTATCTGCTTTGTTTCTGCACAGACGGGAGCGGGTGTCGAGCTACTACTTCGCACACTGGCTGAAATTATGCCGATGCCAAACGAAGGTAATCCGCCACTGCTTGAAAAAAACGGCAAGAAAATCAAAGTTAATTGTGAGTCTCTGGAACATACCGTAGCGCATGTTTATAAGGTGAGTGTCGACCCATATATGGGCAAACTGGCTTACCTTCGCGTTTACCAAGGTGAAATTAACGCTGGCAGTCAGCTTTACATCGGTGAAAGTAATAAAGCGTTCAAGGTTGGGCACTTGTACCAACTGCAAGGCAAAGAGCGGACAGAGATTCCACGTGCGATTGCGGGTGACTTCTGTGTATTAGCTAAAGTCGATGATCTTGAATTTGACTCTATCGTTCATGACTCCCATGACGAAGACGGCGTTGAGCTAAAAACACTCAATTTCCCAGACTCCATGTACTCTCTGTGCTTAAAACCACTAAAACGCGGAGACGAACAAAAACTGGGCGACGTACTTAACAAAATCGCCAGTGAAGACCCTTCGTTACGCATCGAACATCGAGCAAGAACCAACGAGACTATCATCAGTGGACAGGGCGAATTCCATCTCAAAGTCGCGTTAGAGAAAATGGCTAACGTATACAAGCTAGATGTCGAGACGTGCCAACCAAGTGTCGAGTACTTCGAGACCATTACCAAACCAGCTGAAGGTCACTATAGACATAAGAAACAAAGTGGAGGCGCAGGTCAGTTTGGCGAAGTGCAGTTGAGAGTTCGTCCTCTGGAGCGTGGAGCTGGGTTCAAGTTCATCAATAAAGTGGTTGGCGGCGCGATTCCTACTGCCCTTATTCCTGCCGTAGAAAAAGGAATACTGCAAGCGCTCGAGGAAGGTGCTATCTCCGGAAACCCTATCAAGGATCTTGAAGTGACCGTCTATGATGGCAAATACCATTCGGTCGACTCTAAAGAGATAGCCTTTGTCATTGCGGGTAAAAAGGCGTTTTTGGATGCGGTTAATAATGCCGACCCGATTGTTCTTGAGCCAATCATTCAGATGGAATTACACATTCCAACCATTAACGTTGGGGATGTATCAGGTGATTTGTCTGGTAACCGAGGATTAATTGAAGGCACTGAGCCTGTGGATAATAACTTCACTCTGATCAGAGCGAAATCTCCAGTGAATGAGCTGCAAGACTACGCCCGAAGATTACGTGCGATTACCGGAGGTGAAGGCAGTTTCAGCATGACGTTGAGTCACTACGAACCCGCGCCACCAGCGGTGCAGAAACAAGTCTGTCAAAGCAGTACCCAGCAGAACTAATTGCTGAGTAAAAAGCCGTAAATAAAAGCGCCCTCATGTCGAGGGCGCATTTTTTATTTGTATTCGGAGCTATTTATCGAGCGACAATCCAATTTGACTGATTTTACTTTCGAACTCTTCGACACTTTCCGCTTTGTAAGTCGGTGAACCGTTAAAGTAACGTGGTTTCTCTGGCAGCATCGCATTTTTCAGCTCTATTTCTTGATCAAGATTGTCATGATAAACCGTCACGCGATGTGGAATATCCTGCTTCATTACAGCCATATTGGTTCTCCTTTATTAACACGAATTTTAAGCGTAGACCGAAATCCACAGACCAACAAAACCCTAGAGCAAAATTTAGACAACCACGACAACTTTTATGCAATTGCATGCATTATATATAACTTAGCATTAGAAGAGGAACAGACAAGTTTAAACTCGCTTTATCCGATTGGATTTTTGTTGTAATGCTCCGATGACGAATGTGGCTCTGAAATTTGATACAAGCGACGCTGAGATTCAGAACACGAGGTTTCACAGTTACACACTTTATCGACACCAACATTATTCAGGCCACCACAGCTGCCTTGAATGCGCTTGTTGTGGAAAATCACACCAAGCGACATCAATAAAATAATTAGGAGAAAACCAACAAAGGTAAATACCCAGACCATGCTAACCAACCTTGTTATCTGAAGCCTTTAAACTAAGTATAGCGGGGCTGGATTTCAGTGCTAACAACTCGCGAGGCGGTTTCGGGCGGCTCAAGATTGACGGTTTGGATTGTTTACCACCACAACCACATGATCCACAACCATCTTTTTTGTTGTGATTGGCCGAAGGTCGACCTTGAGACACGTCGGTCAGCGGTGTTCTGGCAACGCCCAAAACGTCTTCTATAGAGCTACGAGTAGACAACCGAAATACCTGCTTTCCATTACGCAGTAATTTTTCCAGTGCTCGTTCACCAATATTACGAACCAGCACTGCATCGACGTTGTACTGATCCAATGACTGGATCATCTGAGATTTTGCTTTACAGCCAGACTGTGGCATCGCAGCAATATTAGCTAAATTTTGCAGCATTCCGTCTTCATCGGAATAAATAGCGATATAGGGCGCTTTGACAAAGTGGTTGGCTACGCGCTCACCATCATTAGGAACAGCATAAATCATAAGTTCGACTCCTCATTGGGAAAAACCAGTGCATGACCTTCAACTAAACTTTTTGCGACTTTAAATCGTGCTCTTTTTACCGTGTTGCCAAAAGTTTGTCTCGAAATACCCATTTGATCGGCGGCTTGCTGTTGACTTAACCCTTCTAAATCAGCGAGACGCAGTGCTTCGAGTTCTTCGGGCAGTATGTTGACTTGTTCCAATTGCTGAAACGGCACACCATTTGGCTTGAAACAGTGATGGGCAGCTCGCCCGCATATTTTCCGTTCTATTTTTGGCCTAGCCATCGCCATTCCTCTTAATTATCAACAAACCCAATAACTCCAAGAAACAGGTTATTGGCATACACGTTACGCCCGTTTATGGCATACGCCAACAACATTATTGGCATATGCCATAAAGCTAAGTTTGCAAAAATCGTAGTTAGAGAGAAAACAGGAAGCGTCTTATAAGGATAAACAGTCTAAATCAGTGACACTTTTGATACTTGTACAAAATAAATACGCAATAAATCCGTAAGTCACAATAGCTTTACACTGCTCTGATTGTTCTGACATTTTCATGCCAGTAACTGATTCTTATTGACACAACGATATCATTCCCTTGCTTTGTTATGACGTAAATTTCATAAGTGGGGCTAACATTAACGGCATACATAATCTTTATTGAAAGAGGGATAAAATGAAAAAGACAATGTTGGCAGTAACGAGTGCGGTTATTATTCTTGCGGGCTGTCAAGACGAAAAACCAGCAGAAATGACTGCGGTAGAAACGCCTCAAGTAGAAGAAGTGCAAGTCGCTGAAGCAACTGACGCAATGCCAGCGCCAGAAGAGCAAGCAGTAGAAGAACAAGGCATTTCAGCAGAAACTTTTGTCGACACTCAACACAATGCAAGCAACGCTCTTGATTGGAATGGCACTTACCAAGGTACACTTCCATGTGCAGACTGCTCTGGTATTGATATCACTATCACTCTAAATCAAGACGGTACTTACCTGCTTGAGCAAAGCTACCAAGGCAAAGAAGATGGCCAATTCAAGTCAGAAGGTCAATTCAGCTGGGATGAAAGTGGCAGCACGGTAACGTTAACCAACGAAGACGCACCGAACCAGTACTTTGTCGGCGAGAACGTATTAATGAAGCTAGACATGAACGGTGAAAAAGTAACAGGCGAACTTGCTAATAATTACAACCTAATCAAACAGCAATAAGCTCCATTATGTTGTGAAAAAGTACTCAAACCGAGCAGACTCCTGCTCGGTTTTTTCATGTCAGCTCAAGTGAAAAGTACCCTGCGATCCCGCTATTGGTATTTGGTCTAAAAAGTCTCTCTGTATCTACATGCACTGCTGCTTCAACCAGTTGGTTAACTTTATGATCTCGGCTTGCTTAGCGCGGCTTTTCTTATGAACAAAGTAAAAGCTATCGCCAGTATCTAAACCGTGAGATGGGATATAAACCAAGTCATGAGCGATATCTCGTTCGTTAAGCATAAAGTCGTTTGCAAATGCGATACCTTGGTCGTAACGCGCAGCCTCTATCGCTAGTAGCATATGGCTAAAATGCTGCATATCGACATTACCTGGCAAAGAAAATCCTCCCGCCTTACACCACTCCGACCAATCCTTTCCACGCTCGCGATAAACGGAGTCGGTGGAAAGAAGTGGATACTGCCAAAACGCTTCCGGCATCGGCATTTCTTGCATCTCTTTCCATAATTTATGGCTACAAACCGGATATAAAATGTCCTTATATAAGTGAACAGAGACATAATTTCGCTTTGGTTTTTGCACCGTGATGAAACAATCTCCAACACTCTCGGTTTGCTCTGGGTCTCCCGCCATCATGTTAAGCGTAAGTTCAATCTCGGGATGTAAGCGTTTAAAATCAGACAAACGTGGAATCAGCCATTTTACCGCTAGCGAGCTATAAATCGCCAAACGAATGCTGCCCTTCTCACCTTCACGAACCTTCTGGCTCGCCATTGCGATGGCAGTAATTGCAGGGCTGATGTCTTCCAGATATTGCGTGCCAGTATCAGACAAAGAGAGCTTTCTGCCTTGGCGAATGAACAACGACTCCCCGAGGTAATCCTCGAGTAAACGTATCTGGTGACTCACAGCACTTTGCGTCACATTGAGCTCTTCGGCGGCAAGCGAAAAGCTTAAATTTCGCGCCACAGATTCGAAGCAGTGAACCGCTCTAAGCGGGGGTAATTTCATTATCTAAAAATCTCATACTTAAACTAATAAATATCACTTCACTTCATCCTATGACATCACCTACTCTTGCGCAAAGAATGAGGAGATAAAAAAGTGAAAGTTACATCTGTCGGAGCGGCAATGCTGCTATTAATTGTTGGAAACCTTATTGCGGTAATTTCAGACGCTTTGATTAAAAGTGTCGGTAATGATGTGCCCGTTTTTCAGTTTGTGCTATTCCGACAAGTTTCCGCCGTACTGTTTCTGCTGCCTTTTTGTTTACTGAGTCGACCAACTCATTTTATGGAAGGGTTTAAATGGCATGCTATTCGTGCACATGTATGGTTACTGGGCGCGATATTCATGGTCTTTGCAATTTCATCTTTGCCGCTGGCGACTGCAAACGCGATTTTCTATGCCGCTCCATTAATGATGTTGCCTATTGCCGCACTGTTTTTCAAAGAGCAGCTTTCGAAACAATCTGTCGCTGCTGCCATCATGGGCTTTTTAGGCGTGTTAGTCATCATTCGCCCGGATCAAATCGATTGGGCGGCGATTTCAGCATTTGTTGTAGCGATGAGTATTGCGGTCAATAACTTATTGATTCGAAAAATACCTAGAGAACAGTCCGTGATGCACACTTTGCTTATGACGAATTTAGCGGGTATCCCTGTTGCACTGTTGCTTGTTTTTATTGAAGGGAAACCTTGGGATTGGAGTGCTTTCCCAGTCGCCGCAGGTTCCAGCTTATTTATCATGATATACGCAGCGACATGTGTACTCGCGTACCGTTCAGTAGAAAGCAATAAGATTGCCAGTGCGGAATACAGTGGCTTGATTGGCGCAGCCGTTATTGGCTTTATTTGGTTTGATGAATTGCCGGACATATTCATGGCTATTGGCACGGTCATGATAATAGTACCGTTGATTTGGCTGTCGAAGCGCGAACGTCGTATTCGAAAACAACAAGCTCAAATTCAAGTCAATCAGGAGCAACAGGCGCAGGTTACCTGATACCAGATAGACAAAAACCCCGTTGTCCAAAAGACAAAGGGGTTTTTATTTATGTGTAGCCTATCGCCCAATTACTGTGGCAGAACGACATTACCGTCTTGGATTGGGAAACTTTTCGTCGCTGGCTTACTTGCTAGACGAACCGTTGTTGGTGCACCTGCGACTTCATAGGTGACATCATAACCAACCACTTTTTCTGACGTGGTATATTCAGTGTGACATTGCTGCTTCGTCGTCGTTACCACATCGCCCTTTTGCACATTTTCTTGGATCTTACGACCTGTTAATGCACCAGCAATTGTCCCTGCTGCCGTAGCAATGATCTTACCAGAACCACCACCAATCTGGTTGCCAAGAGCAGCACCAGCCGCAGCGCCACCAACAGTACCAAGAATTTTATTGTCATCTGTCGGTGCAACTTGCTGTGTTACCACCACATCTTTACACACTTGATGAGGGTTCTTGACTGTTTCTGTCACTGCTTCAATCAAAGTGATGTTAGCTTGAGTCGGAGCTGGCGGCGTTTTCTCCTTACAGCCTGCTAATACAGCAACAACCACGGCCGCAATTGCAATAGATTTAGTATTCATGGTTTACATCCCAGCATAGTTTATTCTATGTCCGGTATAGTAAGTCGGAAGCACAAATACACATCAAGCGAACATGAGCGCCCTGTCATTAGAACGTTAAAAAACAGCGTTTTTTAAAAATGGCGTTAAGAAATAACTAACGGCATGTCAATTGAGCCGACATTGCATCAACGACACCTATCACTGATGCAATCTCATTAAGCGAAACTGATTGATACTGAGGTTCAGGCTAAACTGAGGAACAGTTCATCGTCTGATAAGTATTTATGTCGGTGACTCATACTACGCACGTGCATAAACATAAAATCGGGAAATCCCGGGGCAATAATGTTGTTTGGTTCCCAACACAAACCACCAACAAAAATGTAGCGGCCTTGTTTTTCATCATCATGGAGCGGGTTATTGATAGGCGAAGACAGCTCTGCACGGCAACCTTCAACTACGCACACGATTTGCCCTTTGAACAAGCCGATTACCCGTCTCACCAAGTTGGCTTTGATCCCACATTTCCAAGCCTGACGAGTTGCCATTTCATAGCCGTATTTTCTTATTGCTTTCTTCTGCAAATGTACAACTAAATTCATTTTTTACTCCTGATTCAAGCTATTACGTTGAAGCCCAAAGTCATCAAGAAGCAGTTAGACACACAGTTAAGCGAACTCGCTGTGGGTAACGTTGGGTAAAGATACTATAACGAAATCACCCTCCACGTTAGCCTAACTAATTTTTGTCGACACGATAGAGGGCAGTTATCAAGGGAGATATAGAATGGCGATCAGGCATCAATCAAATAGTTTTGCCCTTCATTCTCTAGGCGATCAATGAGATCACGGCACTCATCTAAATCTAAAGGCTGTTCAAAGCGGCGCTTTAGATTCATCAAAAAGAAAATGTCTTCACACATCGCTTTCTCTGGTTCATCACTAATTTTCGCGACAGGCGAATCGTTGCAGGAGACCATTTTAATTACCATGGATAAAGGCTTATAAGCCGTGCCTTTATCATTAATATATTCGCCCATGTCGTTTGCCAGGAAAGTACCAATACCGAAGCTAACCTGAACTCGACCCTGAAAGTGCTCACAAATGTCTAACGCTTGTTCAAAGTTCAATCCATCGGTAAACACCAAGGTCTTGGTCATCGGGTCGATATTCAACGATACATAATGCTGAATCATTTTTTCGCCCCAAGCGAATGGGCAACCACTGTCATGTCGCACACCAAAGTAGGCATTACTGAGCTCTTCATCAAAGTCTTTAAGGAAAGCATCAATACCGATCGTATCCGTCAGTGCAATGCCTAACGCACCGTTAAACATCTCCTGCCAGCGTTGCAAAGCAATTTTTTGTGAGTCACGGACATTCACTAACGCCTGATGCCCCATGAACCACTCATGAGCCACAGTGCCAATCGGGGTGAGATCCATTTCACGCGCTAAATGGTAGTTGCTGGTACCTGTCAGACAATCGGGTAACTCCTGGCACAAATACTCAAGCATGATTCGCTGTGCCTGGAAGGAGAAACGACGTCGAGTCGACATATCGGAAAATTTGAAACTCGAGATATTACGACGCTTCAGCTCCGACTTAAGATAACTAACTTTATCTTGCAATACCGTCTGGAACTGCTGTAACGGAATATCAGACCAACGCAGACGACTGCGAACTTCAGAAACGATACTCATGATGATGGTTTCGTACAAAATGGTCTCTTTCCACAACCCAGTGATCGTGATGCGTAATTGGCTGGAACCATCTGGCATCGTTTTATTGTGCAGCGACACATCATTTTGTGGATTAAAGCGGAAGTGGCGTAATGCATCGACAAACTCGGGATTGAGATACGGAGCGACACTTTTCATGTACTTGATTTCATCGTCTGTAAAACGAAGGTCTTGAAGCTTAAGGATTTCTGCTTTTACCTCGGGCAATAAATCAGACAGATCTTCTTCACTACGAACGATAAATTTGTATGACACCATCGCATCAGGATACAGAGCGGCAACAGCGCTCATCATGTTCACTTTGTAGACATCAAAGTCCAAAGCACTTTGGATGATGCGAGAAGAAAATAGATTGGTTGTCATTCGGTGCCCTTCCACATACCCTTCCCTGAGTATATAACTTTTTGTTACTAACTAATTTGCGTAAACAATAAACACCCATCATTAGTTTGTCAACTTTTGTTACTAACCACTCTTTTTAATAAGGTTTTTATCTTTAAAAAACGGATACCAGTTGTGAATAACTCAAAAATATCGTTAATCTCATACCCAAACTTGGCCCTCAACAAAGCAAAAATGGTTACGAACAAATCGTTACTTACCCATTGAACGAACACTTATTATGCGCTAGATTACTTACAACTTATTATTAGGACCCAACCATGATCGTAACTGTCGACATCATTCCATTCAGACTTTCTGGCTGTGCCAATAAAGGATTGGAAGTGTTGCTGATTAAACGTTCAAATCCGAACCGACCATACCATGGCGTATGGGCATTGCCGGGTGGATTTGTCTTTGATAAAGATTTGACCCATGAAGGCGGACGCCCAGCGGATGAAAATTTCGAAGCGGCACGTCGCCGTATTTGCCGAGAAAAAATCCATACTTACCCTCGTCATTTCAGTGAAGCGTTTATTGATGGTGATCCGAAGCGAGATCCAGACGACTGGAGTTTAAACATCACCCACTATGCTTTAGTGGATCGAAATAATGTTGAGCAAATCAACAACGCTGGCGTTCCAGAATGTCACCTAAAGTGGTTCCCGCTGCAGGCCATCTTAGATGGTGAGGAAACTCTGGCTTTTGACCATCAGAATACCATCGAAAAAGCCTGGCAAAAGTTGCGCGCTTCTATCGAATACACGTCCGTGCTTCTGTTCGCGTTAGACAAAGAGTTTTTGGTTGCCGACATCATTTCTGCTTATCAGGAGTTTGGAATCGACATCAGCCGCATGACCATCAAGCGCCGTTTGATCGACTCAGGCGTACTGAAACCAACCAACAAAGTCGCTTCCACCAACAAAGGTAAAGGTGGTAAACCAGCCATGGTGTACACACTCACGAGCGACGAAGTCACTTTTTTCCAAAACTGTTTGCGTGGATAAGCGCAGGCAACCAGACAGACAAGGAGTCTGCTATGACTGTTCGAGTAAACTATCAAACCACTGCGGTATTCGATGTGGATCCTGAAAAAGGGTTCAGTGAGCTTTGCCCTGACGAACTACCCGTAGCAGGCGCCATTGAAATAGTACCGGAACTACTTAAAAACCACGCAAAAGGTCGTTTAAAACTGGTGAGTCGCGACTTACACCCGCCTAAAGCCGCTTGGGACGCAGAAACGCCAGCCAATATGTTAGAGCCTGTTGGTTTGCCAAACGTCGACGTGAAATGGAATCGTCACTGCGTACTCGGCACGGCCGGTGTTGAACTGTTAGACGGATTGCCGCCTGTTCTGGAGTATGATTTTCAGGTCAATAAAGGCATGGATCCATACGGCGTTTTCTTTCATGACGTTGCTGATACTAAAACGACTGGTGCGAATGAGTTCCTGAAATGTAACGACATCGATACGCTTGTTGTCGGTGGCTTAGCGCTCGATTTCTGCGTAAAAAAATCGGTGATGCAGGCATTAGATCTCGGGTTTAAAGTCGTTGTGAATCTTGCTTCGACACGCGCAGTATTGCCAGATACCCTTGATGATGTGATTGCTGAAATGAAACAAAACGGCGCGTTATTTGTTGACTGTGCTGATGACATCATTGTCGAGCAGTTTGCATAACATCATCACGATAAGGAAATCACCATGCACCAACACGAAAAATTAAACTACGTAGAATTTGGCAGTACAGATTTGAGTGCGACAAAGCAGTTCTTTGAGCAAGTTTTTGGCTGGTCATTTGTCGATTACGGTCCGGATTACAGCGCATTTTCTGGACAAGGACTTGACGGCGGATTCTTCAAGTCTGAGCTTGTCAGTCACACCTCAAATGGCGCAGCACTGTTGGTCTTTTATAGTTCGGACATTCAGGCGACCTTGTCCAAGGTGGAACAACATGGTGGGCATATTTTGCGCCAAATCTTTGAGTTTCCCGGAGGTTGTCGATTCCACTTTACTGAACCAAGTGGCAATGAGTTTGCGGTTTGGTCAGAAAGTCACTAATTCGACCGCCAGAAACATGTTCTTGTGGTCTGATTAGCAAGTCGCGCCTTGCACTTGACTGTGATGCCACGACATAATGCGCCAAACTTTTAAGTGAACAGATTTATGCAAGAGATTTACTTTGCGGGCGGCTGCCTGTGGGGCGTACAGGAATTTATGCGCCACCTTCCCGGCGTGATTGCTACCGAAGCGGGTCGCGCGAACGGCACGACAAATTCCACTGCCACGGATTACGACGGTTATGCGGAATGCGTACGCACTCAATTCGACCCTTCGCAAGTATCTATCGAAGATTTGATGGGTTACTTCTTCGAAATCATCGACCCTTACAGCGTCAATAAACAAGGTGAGGACGTCGGTGAAAAATACCGAACGGGTGTGTATAGCCAAAACCCGCAACACCTCGACAGAGTAAGAAGCTACATCGCAAATAGAGAAGATGTCGCCAAGATCGTGGTCGAAGTACGTGAGTTAACCAACTACGTACCAAGTGATGACGAACACCAAGACAGGCTAACTCGCTTCCCGGATGATTACTGCCATATCCCTCTGGACTTATTACACAAGTATAAGAACCGCTAACAGCCAGTATTCGCTGAATATTTTTCAGACGGATTTAAAAACAACAAAGGGAGCACAAGGCTCCCTTTTAGTTATTTACAATCTTATCTACTAGAAGAACTTAACGAGCGCCTTCTGCTTCCAATTCCTGTTCCGCCACTGACAACATTGCAAACTCTTCTTCTGCTGAAGTCGCAACCAGTTTGTTGCGGCTGTAGAGTCCGTAATACGCTCCACCGATAACGAACAGTCCCATGGTCATAAAGAACGCTGAAGGATCAAATGCATAAACGCCAGTCATCGCGATTAAAGAAAGCACCAACGAGATACTTGACGTAACAATACCACCTGGTGTTTTGTATGGGCGATGTAGCTCAGGTTGCTTGATGCGTAGCAAGATGTGGCTTAGTGACATCAAAGCGTACGATACGGTTGCGCCAACAACAGCCATTGCCAGAATCAAATCACCTTCACCTGTCAGCGAGACTAAGAAGCCAAATACACCAGGAACAAATAGTGCACGAGTCGGCACTTTCTTATCACTTGTTAGTGACAAGCTTTGTGGCAGGTAACCAGCACGAGAAAGCGCGAATACCAAACGGCTGTAGCCGTAAATGATTGAGAAGAACGACGCAATCAAACCAGCCAGACCAAGTACGTTAACGGCAGTAGCAATAGTCGGGTTACCTGTCAGCTTCAGTGCATCAACCAATGGTACTGCACTATCACCGATAACTTGTGAACCTACTGCACCAGCTAATAGCACAACCACAAGAGTCGCTGTTAGTAGAAGGAACAACATTGCACCGATAATGCCTTTTGGCACGTCTTTCGCCGGGTTTTTCGCTTCTTCTGCCGCTAAAGGAACCCCTTCAACCGCGAGGAATAACCACATCGCAAACGGCAGTGCAGCCCATACGCCATACCAGCCAAATGGTAACGCTTCTGTTGCCTGAGCAGTTGCTGGAGCAATATCAAACAGGTTATTGATGTCGAAGTCACCTATCAATACACCTGCGGTCGCCAAAATGGCCAACACCGCTAATCCACTAATAACCATCATGACCTTTAGCGCTTCACCCACACCAGCCATGTGAATTCCGATAAAGACGGCATAAAAAAGTGCGTAGACAACAGGGCCATCAATACCAATCAATTCATTCACCGCTGAACCAATGAATATCACAATCGCAGCAGGCGCGAGCGCATATTCAATAAGTACAGATAAACCGGTAAAAAAGCCGCCCGTCGGTCCCATTGCCTGACGCGCAAAGCTATAGCCGCCACCAGCAGCCGGAATCGCCGCCGACATTTCCGCCAATGATAAAACCAACGTTAGGTACATCACCGCCATCGCAATCGCTGCGATAAGGAAACCACCCCAGCCTGCCTGAGCGATACCAAAGTTCCATCCGGCAAAGTCCCCGGAGATAACATACGATACGCCCAGCCCCGCAAGCAGAATCCAGCCTGCGGTCCCTCTTTTTAACTGTCTTTTAGCCAGATATTCCTGATGATTAGACATAGTAAATCCCTCTACATTTTAGAAATTAAGAAATTGTTGTTGTGCTTATCTTCGAGATCGCCACCACTCTCTTCGTCAATGGCAGAACGGTCCTTTAAGTTCACGCCTGAGAGTTGGAGTCTTCGAGCCTCTTTAAGCAAATAGAATGCGCGCTGACAGGCATCGTCATAATTGAGCCCTTGTGGTCGCACGTTAGAAATACAGTTTCGGTCGGAGTCCTTCGAGCCGCGTTTCGCTCCCCAAGTCAGGTACATACCCATACTGTCTGGCGATGTCAGTCCTGGCCTTTCGCCGATAAGAACCAACACGGCTTTGGCATTAAAGCACTCGCCGACATCATCACCGACCGCGACTCGCCCCTGCTTCACAATAGCGATAGGCGCTAAATTCCATTGGTGTTCTTCATCACCACTCATTAGTGAAACTAAGCGGCTGATAACAGGTAAGGCATGGTTCTGGATCGCGACAGAAGAAAGACCATCGGCGATAACGATCGCTAAATCGAGCTCGGTATTGTGTTCCTTGCCAATGGCTTCAAGCGTGTTCCAGGACGCTTCATCAAGCTGGCGGCCTAGATCTGGTCGCTGCAAATACATGAATCGATCGGTGACTTTGCTTGTCACCACGACAGGCGGCTCAAGTGTTTGTTTGAGAATCGAGTACGAGTCGGACAGCTGGGCGACCAGAGAATCTACATTCAGAGTACAATGCACTGCGTCCATCGCCTGGGCGTGATCGAGCTGAAAAGAGAGCAATTCATCCGTCGGAACACTATTTCCACTGCGACCCAGAGCGATACGCGCAGAAGTAAACTCACGTAATTTATCCCAAGGATTACGTGTCACGACTTTTGCTGTTGCGCCGTCTGAGATTGAAACCACTTTACCCATGAGCACGCCCCTTATTCAGCTGTGAAATTGCGCCGGCAAACGAATTAGAAATGCGGTCGTTTAAACGAACCTCGTGTACGTCTTCGAAAATTTGCATGTCGGTAAGCCACTGTTCGAACTCAGGCGCAGGCTTTAATCCCAGCACTTTTCTCGCGTATAACGCGTCGTGGAATGAAGTAGTTTGATAGTTGAGCATGATGTCATCAGAACCCGGAATGCCCATGATGAAAGAACACTCAGCAACACCCAATAGTGTCAGCAGGTTGTCCATGTCATTTTGATCAGCGTAAGCATGATTGGTGTAGCAGATATCGCAGCCCATCGGCAGCCCAAGAAGCTTGCCACAGAAGTGATCTTCCAGACCGGCACGAATGATCTGTTTGCCATCAAACAAGTATTCAGGCCCGATAAAACCAACCACAGTGTTTACCAACAAAGGATCAAACTGCCTTGCTACGGCATACGCACGAGTTTCACAGGTTTGCTGATCGACACCGTGAAAAGCATTTGCAGACAAAGCCGTGCCCTGTCCGGTCTCGAAATACATCACGTTGTTACCAACCGTTCCTCGGTTAAGTGAAAGCGCTGCTTCGTGCGCTTCTTTTAACACAGCTAGGTTGATACCAAACGTGTCGTTAGTGCCTTGTGTACCACCGATTGACTGGAAAACCAGATCGACAGGTGCACCCATCTCGATAGCCTCGATGGTGTTGGTCACGTGGGTCAGAACACAAGATTGGGTAGGAATTTGATAGTGCTGAATAACCTCGTCCATCAATTTCATCAACTTGACGGCTTGAGGTACGTTGTCAGTTGCCGGGTTGATGCCAATTACCGCATCACCGTTGCCGTACATCAGGCCATCAAAGATCGTCGCAGCTATGCCATTAAGAGAGTCGGTCGGATGATTAGGCTGCAAACGTGTGGATAAGCGGCTTGGTAAACCAATCGTATTACGGAAAGCCGTCACTACCTGGCACTTTTTCGCGACCAGAATCAGGTCTTGATTGCGCATGATCTTGCTGACCGCCGCCACCATTTCAGGCGTTAGACCGGGACGAATTTTGGCTAACGTGACACTGTCCGCTTGTTCGCTCAACAACCAGTTGCGAAAGTCTCCTACCGTCAGGTGTTCGATCGGTTGAAAGGCTTCACGGTCATGAGTATCAATAATTAAGCGCGTGATTTCATCGCTTTCATACGGGATCACGACTTCGTTTAGAAAGGTTTTTAGAGGCAGCTCAGATAACGTCATTTGCGCCACGACGCGCTCAGCGGCTGACTCGGCACATACTCCGGCCAGCGCATCACCAGATCGCTCCGGCGTAGCTTTCGCCATCAAGTCTGCTAATGACTCAAAGGTATACACCTTACTTCCCTGTTGCCGACGATAAGTTGCGGTCATGATTCTTCCCCTTCAACTACATGGTTCAGTTTTTGCAATTTTTCTGCTGATAGTTCTATAAGTTTCTACAGGGATTAAAGCGAAATGCATTCCCGATGATTATCAAAAATCGGCAATGTTAAAAAAGGGTTTTTAAACAGTACGTTAACTATGTTTTGCCCTACTTTGATTCACTACACAGGCATCGGACGTAAATATGATGAATGATGAACAGATCTCTGCCGCACCAACTTTGTGCACAAATCCCACAAAAGATGCAAACCAACAAGCAGCAAGCCTTGTCAATTGGCAGCAGGAATATGACCAAATCAGCAATGGGCGCTTCCTAGGGCAAATCAGAGAGCGACGATTCAACACTGTGCATGTATTTCGTGAAGACAGTAACCGTGCACTGAGACAGCAATGCCGTGTCGAGGAAGGTGGGGTTTGGCTGGGGATAAGCGTTGAAGATAAAGCGTTGCATATCAATCATTCACAACTTGATGCCGACAAGCTTTTACTTCGCCAAGGGGGAGTAGACTTTGAGTTAATTACGCCAGAAACCTTTTCGATTTATGGCATGGTGCTAAAACAAGATTTTGTTCAGCAGCTTAAAGAGCAGCTCGAGCTTGACGATGTTAAAGGGCAAGAGCTCTACTTGTCTGGCTTAAGCGAACGTCACATTCAACAACTCAAATATTACTTGGGCGTATTACTTGATCCCAACCAGGCTCGATGGTCGTGCGAAACGCATCAAACGGTCGTCAAAGATGTCCTGATGGAACTGTTTTCGTTAAGTTCGCAGCAAGAAGCCGCGCCAAAAGCATCCTCTCAGCGACAAGTTGTGATGAACCGCATTCGACAATATTTGGAAAATCAGGATTACAGAACCCCAATTACCGTAAGTGAACTGTGTGAGGCTGTACATGTGAGCCGTCGAACGTTGCAATATACATTTGAAGCGTGCTGCGATACTTCTCCGAAACAATTTATTCATCGAATGCGACTGAATCAGATACGCCGTATACTGCAAAATCCTCAAGAAACTCGTAACATCGCAGAGATAGCCTTTGACTTTGGCTTTTTCCATCTCGGACAGTTCGGCCAAAGTTACAAACAACTGTTTGGTGAAATGCCCTCGGAAACAAGGCAATGCATCTGATGAAATGAGATTTTTCAGAAGTAAGTAATCACTTCCTCTCAAGTGCTTTCGAACTATACACGCTTGTAAGGCTTAGATATTCTGAGCAATACGCCACAACGCGCCACTTGGGTCAAACAGACAGCATTCACGCATCCCCCAGGGCTGATCGACCAAATCAGTAAGACGGGAACCAAACTTATCATGATTCAATTGTGACAGATGCTGGTGCCAGCTTTGGACGTCCTCCACCAGCAAATGCATCATGAAGTTATGACAATGTTCCGGCTCATAAAAGTTTTGTAAAAGGAAAGCATGCTTCCCTCGGAAGAAGTACGCCACGTCACCAAAATCGGACGCTATCTCAAAACCAGCTTCCTGATAAAACTGCTTTGAAAGCTCATAATCCTTGGCTGGTATAAACGATTTTATTTCTACAATATTCAGGTTTTCCATTTCCTAGATCCAAATTCAGTAACACTGACTTATCAATCAACTTTAATCAACGCGAGAGCATCTCACCAGCTTGCTCCTTGATTTCTTATTACGATGGTACGCATTCTGCTATTTGTTCCTGCAACCAATCCACAAACTTCCGTTCTAATTGAGTTAGAGCCTTATCTTGATGAAGTAAAACATAATCATAGCCTGATAACGTGAAGCCAAAAGGTGCAATGAGATTACCACGCTCAAGATCATCCATCACCAAAGGGTAAGATCCTAACGCAGCACCTAAACCATCTATCGCGGCTTGAATACAAAAGTAGAAATGGTTAAAAGTCTGCTGCGTATTCTCACGCATTTCTGGATGCTCAGCGCTTGCCATCCATTCTTGCCAAGCGTCCGGTCTGGTTTTGCTGTGTAATAGCTTAACTTTGCACACGTCTTGTTTAACTTGCTGCCAATAATTTGGAGAGAAAACAGGACCCACCCACTCTTCAACCAATACCGTTTTTGGGTATTCGTGTAGTGGCTCAAAATCGTCTCGACGAATCGCCATAGAGAGCCCCGTTGAACCTAGTGCGACTGGCCCCCCAGCCGTGGACAAACGAACGTCAGCTCCACATCCCTCATTAAAATCAGACAGCCGCGGCATCAACCAGCGCATGGTCAAGGTTGGTTCACACGACACCTCTAAGCATTGATGCTTTTGTTGCTGTAATTTGCTCACGCCGTTTTCCAAAGCCTGAAAAGCTTGCTGCGTATAACCTTTCAATATTTCCCCTTCTTTCGTGAGAAAGACATTTCGACCTTGCTTGTAAAACAGAGGCTGTTCGAGATAGCTCTCCAGCACTTTTATCTGCTTACTCACTGCACCATGAGTAATGCTCAGCTTATCTGCCGCTTCTGTAAAACTGGATGAAGACGCCGCAACGTGAAAAACTTGAAAGGATTTTAGATGCCTCATGTGTGAATTATTCTCACAGGTTTTGGAATTTGTTTCGATTATAGTCTTCGAGTTGTCAGCCTACAATTCGTGTGTCCATAACAACAAATAAACAGGAGTCATCATGGAGTTGTTCAGCCTTGCGTTGCTAGGCATACTTATCGTTATTAGCCCTGGAGCCGATTTTGTGTTGGTATTAAAAAATAGCATTAACCAAGGCAGACGCGCGGGCATTTGGAGCGCAGTCGGAATTAGCCTCGCTATCTCAATACATATCTCCTACTCTTTATTCGGGATCAGTTACTTAATTTCACAAAATGAATGGCTGTTTAGTATGATCCGTTACTTAGGTGCGGCCTATTTGGTTTACCTCGGATTAAAAGGCCTTTTTGCTTCACCATCACAGCAAGCTGAAGGGCAAGCCGCGCACGAGTGTGCTCCTGATTGGCGGTTCTTTTTTCAGGGCTTTCTGTGTAACGTCCTCAACCCAAAAACGATGTTGTTTTTCTTAAGTATCTTTAGTCAAGTAATCAACCCTGAAGCGGACAACCAAAACAGCGCTCTGATCTATGGGGCGTACATGATTGCGTTGCATGGCATTTGGTTCTCGATGGTAGCGGTACTGTTTACCTCGCCATATCTACAAACGCTACTGCTCAAGCTGAAACATCGACTCAATCAAGCATGTGGAGCGGTCTTGATCCTGTTCGGCGCTATGCTTGGATTGAAATAATTAGAAAAAAGCGGACTCATCTGAGCCCGCTTTAACTTTGCAATGTTATGGCTGTATAACAATGACTTAATCACTAACGATTCACTTCGTTAGATATCAAGCTCTTTGTCATCTACGTGGTTAGTGATCATCGCTTCTGTGGTGATCATCAAACCAGCAACAGACGCCGCGAATTGAAGCGCTGAACGTGTTACTTTCGCAGGGTCGAGGATGCCCATTTCGATCATGTTGCCGTATTCACCCGTAGCTGCGTTGTAGCCGTAATCTGCGTCACCCGCTTTTACAGCATTCGCAACCACGGATGCTTCATCACCAGCGTTGGCTGCGATTTGGCGAAGAGGTTCTTCCATTGCTCGAAGTGCAACACGGATACCAACGTTTTGGTCATCATTTTCACCTTTTAGATCCGCCAATTCTTTCGCGATCTTAGTTAGAGCCACACCACCACCAGCGACAATACCTTCTTCAACCGCGGCACGAGTTGCATGTAGTGCATCGTCCACGCGATCTTTCTTCTCTTTCATCTCAACTTCGGTTGCCGCACCGATCTTGATCACGGCTACGCCACCAGAAAGCTTCGCAATACGTTGCTGTAGCTTGTCTTTGTCATATTGAGATGTCGTGGTTTCCATTTGTTTTTCAATCGACGCGACGCGATCAGCAATCGCTTCGGCTTTGGCACTACCACCTACGATTGTGGTTGTATCTTTGTTGATAGTAACTTTCTTCGCACTACCCAGTTGCTCTATCGTTGCCTTTTCTAGCTCTAGACCGATTTCTTCAGAAATAACGGTACCCGCGGTTAGTACCGCAATGTCTTCCATCATCGCTTTGCGGTTGTCACCAAACCCAGGTGCTTTCACGGCCGCTGCGCGTACGATACCACGCATGTTGTTCACGACCAGTGTCGCCAGCGCTTCGCCTTCGATGTCTTCAGCAATGATCAATAGTGAGCGAGAAGATTTTGCCACCGCTTCCAGCACTGGCAATAGCTCACGGATACTGCTGACTTTTTTGTCCACCAAAAGAATGTATGGATTATCTAGCTCTACGCTGCCATTTTCTTGGTTAGTGATGAAGTATGGCGACAAGTAACCGCGGTCGAATTGCATACCTTCAACCACAGATAATTCGTTGTCCAGGCCTTGGCCTTCTTCAACGGTAATCACACCATTGCGACCTACTTTTTCCATCGCTTCTGCAATGATTTCGCCGATCGCACGATCGCTGTTTGCAGAAATGCTACCAACTTGAGTAATGGATTCTTTGTCACTGCATGGTTTGGACATTTCACGTAGTTTCTCAACCGCCGCTTCGGTGGCTTTGTCGATACCGCGTTTTAGGTCCATTGGGTTCATGCCCGAAGCCACCGCTTTAAGACCTTCGTTGATGAAAGATTGTGCCAACACCGTTGCGGTTGTTGTACCATCACCCGCCTCATCGTTCGCTTTGGACGCAACTTGCTTCACCATTTGTGCGCCCATATTTTCGAATTTGTCTTTCAGCTCGATTTCTTTCGCAACAGACACCCCATCTTTCGTGATGGTTGGCGCACCGTAAGATTTATCTAAAACAACATTGCGACCTTTTGGACCGAGTGTCACTTTTACTGCATCCGCAAGTAAGTTCACACCTTTCAGCATTTTTTGACGCGCGTCATTAGCAAATAACACATCTTTTGCAGCCATGGTTATCTCCTTAAAAACTACTACAAAAACAATTACTCAACGATTGCTAACACATCAGACTCGGACAGAATCAAATATTCTGCGCCGTCAATTTTTTCGGTTTTCACACCGTAACCGTCATTGAAAATGATCTGGTCGCCCACTTTGACTTCCATCGCTGCGCGATCGCCATTTTCCAGACGCTTACCTAAACCAACTGCAATGACCTTACCTCGGTTGGACTTTTTAACCGATTGAGAAGTTAGAACGATTCCCCCTTCTGATGTATTTTCCACTTCTTGTCTTTCAACAAGCAGCTTGTCATTTAAAGGACGAATTTTCATTTGGAGTGCCTCCTACTCAATACAAAAAATAAAAGACAAAAATTGAACATAAAGATGAAGTTGCGAGTCGTATGCTCGCTTACGCTGAAAATAATAAGGTCGAAAAATTGGAGTTCAAGGGGCAAATTCATAAAAATTTTTTATTGGTTTGAACAACGCCCCTTATTGGAAATTCTCATTCACCATCACTCTTATTGGATCTATGATGGTGGGCATAGTACGCAGTGGCACACTTAGTTTGATAAGGATAACGAAAGTATGAAAAAGGTAATTTCTCTGGTTCTTGCAACGCTGAGCTTAGGTTTACTTGCTCCAAACGTCGCGGCTTCTGAGCGCGCAGAGCAAGGTTGGCAGCTGATAGAGCAAGGCGCAATGATCGTCGATGTGCGTACTCCGCAAGAATTCTCTCAAGGGCATTTAGACAATGCGGTGAACTTCCCTTTGTCTGAACTGGATAAGCATTTTAAAGACGTCAATAAAGATCAATTGATTGTTCTGTACTGCCGCAGCGGAAACCGTTCAGCGCAAGCCTATCAGTATCTCCAATCTCAAGGTTTCACGAATCTGCATAACGCAGGTGGGTTTGAAGAGTTACAAAGCGCTAAATAGCGCCTTGATTTGCTCTTGTCGATAAAAAGCAGAGCGCGTTGCCGATTTATCACAACGCGCTCTGTTGGTTCCCCTAGTTTGATAAAAAACGCTTAAGTCCTTTTAAGCGAGCGCCCCCTACTCTTCGTAAAATCACACACTAAAAATCAAGGTGATAGTTGTTATTGGTGTTGTTTAGCGCAATAGACCAATTTTGCTCAGACTCCTTAGCACTCATCGGTACCCATTGAGCGTAAAGGTGCGTCCAGTTTCCGTTCACTTCTAGCTCTACGTCTTCCGTCTCCGTTGGATAAACAGTCGTCACTCGAGAGATTGGGTCGGCAATCACTGTGCCATTCTCTGTGGTATACGCCGCTTTTGAGTACAGGTGCAAAGCTCCCTCAGTCGAGCCAGTATAGTTAACAGAGAGAGTAATTTTTTCACCGATATCAAATGAGAAATCTCGTTCCGCCACGATATCCGCCGTGTTGTCGCTAATCTCTGCTACAGCTGGCGTAGGAGGAGTGCTTGAACCACCACCTCCACCGCCGCCTCCACAAGCCACGGTTAGTGCCGAAATCAATGAAGTGATAAGTAATTTTGTTGAATGTTTCATGTCAGGCTCCTTACTGCTGAGTCGCAGGAATTACTTTGTTAGCAGTTGAGGCTTGATACCACTTAGTGTCTGACTCGCCACTGCTGGTTACCCAAGTTGGAAAAGCTTTATACGCTTTACTGATGTCGACGTTTTCGACCGGATGATCCCACTCATCACGAATGTTGATTGCCCATGGCATGTTGTTGTCCGTCAAAAATGATTCAGAGCCACCGGAATTATCGTCGTGCTGATTGAAGAAGGTATTATTCATCTCTCTCGTTCCCGCGAAGGATTTGAAGTGTGTTTGCCAACTCATACCTGGAGGGGTTGCAGTAAAGTCGCCATGGTACAAATCTTTAGAAGCAAAGATGAAAGAATCATACGGCGGATACCCTACCTGCTCACGTGACACGGGGTTCGATAGCTGAACCGTGAGTTGATAATTAAGAACATCAGATGTTTGTTGGCCAATACACGCGTTTTGAGTGCGATAGAAAGTGCAGCTGCTGTCTAACTCACCCAATATTTCTAAGTCTTTGCGCAAATTTTCCGAGACCACAAGCACCGCCTCACCACCGGATTGCACCACTTGATGAGTAACGAGTTCACCATTTCGTGTCAGTTCTGTCGACGCAAGGTTGGTTGGGTCTACATTTGGCAGATGAATAGCAAAACCGTTAGAGAACCCTGCTCCCATCGCCTGCAGCGTGAAATCAAAAGTGATGTTTTTGATTTCACGCTGACCATTTAGCAACTCGGTGACACGATAACGCCACACCACATCATTGAAATCGTAATCGCCCATCAGTGGCCAGCGATCTTCAAACGCCATCGTCGCGTAGGTATCTGAGCTTGGATACACCGAGGTCACCGTGACTTCTGGGTTGTTTTCCTGCACTAGTGGCTCGTACTTCGAATCTGTGGAGCCATCGGTGTTGACGCCATCAATGGCAGTGAATGGGCTGACTTCGACAGTAAACAGCAAATCGTTGAAATCGTTGTCGCCATCTGGACGAAAAATATCTTCAAAACCCAGCACGAGAAACTCATTTTGCGTGTCGATAAATGCCACATTGTGACGACGATTTTCTGAAGTCGACTCTGGGTTCAGACTCGAGAAGCTATAAAACGGCGTGCCCCAACTGCCAAGGCTGGCGATGTTGTTATACGAACCAGACCACCCCCAGCCATTCGGAATAATAAAGAATGCGAGAGTTTGACCTGCGGTGAGCTGCACATTTAAATCGATCGTGTCGCCTTCTTGCATCTCCCCATCTGGTGCTTTAGATGTGTTAGGAAAAATGATCACGTGCGCTTCGATGTCATCTTTATTGACGGGTGGATTGTTCGTATCAAAAACGAAATAACCGAGCGTATTTCGATACCCTGCTCCCTCATTCAAAAAGGTGACTTTTGCTGTTGCGAACTCCGCACCATTCAGTTCGTCATCAATATCAATGCTGGAATAACGTTCTGGCGCAATAAAGGCACTGTTGACGAGTGTGCCTTCTGGCAGCATAGAGTAAACGTTGCTAAGCACATCTTGTGGTAAAGAGTCTGCAACCGAATAGGTATTAACGGGTTTACCTTTTGCTGAATAATTTGAACTGTCACTACCAGATTCAAAAGTAAAATCACTGGTCGTGAGCGCATTCGCTGAAAGTGATAAGCAGCAGCCAGAAAGCGCAAGTAGTTTCCCTGTTCTCATAATGTTCCCCTTCTTAAACCGGACGTTGGTCATATGCAAGAAAGAGCAATTATGGTGCCTAAATAAAATCAACCACTTAACAATTAGTTATGTTGATAATTCTATTTTTTCTCATTTTGAGAATGAACATGACAAGTGAAATAGAAGCCTTGGGAGCGTAGAAAGCGTGCTCGTACACACTTAGGTTTAATGCGCGAGGCGTTGGTATTCGCCTCACGATAGGGAAGGATTTGGCCTAAAACTTTGGTCCCGCCTCAAACTGAGTCAGGTTGTCGGTTATCTCTAACCACGGCGCTTTTGAGCCAACAAAAATGTGAAAGCTTGGCTTGTGTGAAGGCGCATCATCCAAAACGCCCAGACGAATGTTTACGATCCCGTTATTCTTTTTCGAATACAAACTCGAACCGCAATGACGGCATAAGCACAGCTCGGTATTTTCACTCTTTTTATAGGCTTGAATGTAGTCTTGACCTTCCGTTATCAGCAGCTTATCCAGCGCAACGCCACCAGCCGAAGAATAGTCAGAGCCCGTAAACTTACGGCATTCAGAGCAATGGCAATTTCCCATGTATTTGAATTCATCCGCCACTTCTAGTTTTACTTTGCCACACAAGCATGAGCCTTTAAGTAGTTTCATGAACGTCCCTTTCTTAGTCGTGAGTACATAAGCTTTATTTAGAGATAAACATGCCATTGGTATAAGACAAATAAAAGAAGGGAAATGCAGGTTTTCAAAAATGGAATGAAAAGGTAATAAAAGCTTGCTGATATAAGAAAGCCAAGCAGTGAGCTTGGCTTTGGGAGATAAACATTGAGCGTTTCAGCTCAATTAGAAAATACAGTGTTTAGTGTAGCTAGACGCTTCATTCGCAGTCCAGTCGCCTTTTGGCTTCTCTTTCAGGTCCTTACACCACTGTTCACTGCCCACGCCATCTTGAAGGACGCAATGCTTAGCAAAATCCATGGCACTTTCTGTTGTCCACTCAGTTTTTGGTTTGTCTCGCATGTCGTTACACCAACTCTCGGTGCCAACTTCGTCGCTACAAGCAGTTAAAGCCGCAGACGCCAACAGTAACATTACCAATTTTTTCATAAGATTTAGGTTCCAGTGTCAAAGAATGTTCTAGACAAGTAACGCCCAGATGAGGCAATCAAACATGACTGTCGAACACAACATCTTGAAGCGACTTTTGTATAAACTATAACTAAATTATCAGTCTACGTGTTAAGACATCGACAATTTATCTAAAATCATTGGACTAGCGCACACATCGTCCTGCGACTATAAACGCTTCGCTGTAGGCAAAGAAAATAGATTCGCCGATCCGGTACCGAAACACGCCAAACGTAATTCCAGTGCCATTTGTTCGAAATGTTCGACTACGTTTTGAGTACTTATTGTCGCGGCTTTCAGTACAGCCCCCGCCTGGCCAACCAAGTTGGCGCCCAAGTGGATCGCTTTGGCAGCTTCTAGCCCGTTGTGAACACCGCCAGATGCGATTAAAGGTAACGCAGGGTACTGAGCGCGAATTTGTTCAAGACAGGTAGCCGTTGGTATTCCCCAGTCACGAAACAGCTCCGCTGCACGCTTCATACGGGCATTATCCTGGCAAAATCCTTCGACCGCACTCCAGCTAGTGCCGCCAGCTCCCGCCACGTCAATGGCTTTAACACCTGCGTCGACCAGTTTTTCAGCCATAGAGCCGCTAATACCAAACCCGACTTCCTTGACGATGATCGGAACATCCACTCGTGATTCCAGTTTTTCAATCGCATGAATCACACCAATCCAGTTGTGATCACCATTTGCCTGAAAAGCTTCTTGCATCGGATTCACATGTACGATGAGGGCATCGGCTTGAATGGCGTCTACCGCTCGTTGAGCATTGTCCAAATTTTCTTTATCACGCAGTTGAGCCGCACCTAAATTGGAATACAACGGCACACCTTTAGCCAGATCCCGAATCGTTCGGCCTAAACCTGAGTTCAGACTCTGTTCCAGACTAATGCGTTGAGAGCCGACTCCCATCGCAATACCTAATTCACTTGCCGCTTCAGCCAAACGGCAATTGATTGCTTCCGCGTCTTTGGCTCCACCTGTCATCGAACTGATTAAAAATGGCAGAGCCAGCCTTCGACCTAAGAACTCGGTAGACAGGTCGATGGCGTTAAAGTCACATTCTGGCAGCGCACAGTGCTCAAATTCGACAGACTCAAAACCCGCCGTTTTATGCTTCATGCTCATGTCATGATGTAAAACAGCGTCTAGGTGTAAATCTTTTCGATTAGTTTGCGGAGCCATAATGTCACCCTAAAGTAAAACAGTCGCGCAGTATTGCGATCCTTGTCAGTAACGTCAATGCGAAATTTCTGAAATATCCGCCGTACTTCCTTTAAACCTGCCAAGACCATTGATTTACTTTGCTTTTTACCTCACAAGTTTAACGCATGTGAGGCCAGCAGCTTTTATAAGCTTGGATAACAAATCGGCAAGATGCCAACTCAATAGATTCTATAACGGCTGTTGATTGCTTTCAGGCATAATCAAAGACACCACCGTACTGGTCGTATTTGGAGCAAACTGTTCGGGATCATCACAGAAGTGAATTCTGCCCTTTTCTTCCACATGAAACAGTGGAATGAGCAAATTGCTATTGTGATGCGCCAAATAATCCTGATAGGTGAAACTGTCACTTAGCTTAGTATGTTTTATTTCCGCTCCACGGCTCAATAAACTCGCCAATTGGCTGTAACTGACATTACCGCCCATCAGCAGCCTGCCATGATATTCCTGTGCGACGGTGTGCTTTTCACTGCCATTACCGTTTGTTTTGGTTTTTTGCAGACAATGCACTTTATCTTCGCCGAACTCATCGACAAACTGCATGCAAGCCATAATGTTGAAATGTTGATCCGGCGTCAGGGCGACAACCTGGCCAATACCAATTAAGTTGAGGTTATCGTCTGCGTGGCTGGATATCGGGTTCCCATAGTAATAATCCAGACCGAGCATGCGAACTTGACTGATGTATTCCCAGTTTGAGTCTGTCATGAGAACACGTCTGTCATAACGCGCTAATGCCTGACCTATTTCTCTGGCAACTCGGTTCGCACCAATCAATAAGAAACCTCTCGGTGCAGGCTCTGCGACCCCTAAGGCAACCGCGACAGGGCGAGCCGTCGCACTTTGTAGCACAACGGTTCCAATAATTACCATGAAGGTCATTGGTACAAGCAGGCTAGCACCACTGACGCCGTATTCGATTAGCTTAATAGCAAAAAGAGACGAAATAGAGGCCGCAACAATACCACGCGGTGCAACCCATGACAGAAACAGTTTTTCCTTGAGACCTAAATTACTGCGTATCGTAGCGAGGAATATTGATAACGGACGCGAGACCAACTGCATGAAGACAAATAGCATCAAGGCGCCAGAACCCAGAGCAGTAAAGTCATCCAAGCTTATGCGAGCGGCTAAAAAGATAAACAAGCCGGTAATAAGCAAAATGGTCAAGTGCTCTTTGAAGTGCAATATCTGCTGAATGTTGATCTCTTTTGCATTGGCGAGCCACATCCCCATAACGGTAACAGTAAGCAGCCCTGCTTCAGATTCTAAATGATTGGAAACCGAGAAGACGCCAAGTACCACCATCAACACGGCAAACGGCTGTAAATATTCTGGTAACCATGCCCGACGCAACGCTGCGGACACCGCCGCGCCAGATGCAACGCCAAGAATGACACCAACGGCGATGATCTTGGCAAAGACTTCGACGCTATTGACCGCGCTGTGTGACACGATAAATTCGTAAACCATGACCACAAATAGCGCACCAAGCGGATCAATCAGAATCCCTTCCCAACGCAGAATATTAGCCAGAGTGCTGTTTGGTCTCACAGTTCTTAGCACTGGGACAATCACGGTAGGCCCCGTTACGACGGTCAAGCTGCCAAACAACATTGCCAGCTCCCATGAAAAACCCAAGAAATAATGTGTCGCCACACTCGTCACGGCCCAAGAGATAATCGCGCCAAAAGAGACGATACTCCACACTGAGCCACTCACTCCGCGAATCTCTTTAAAATTTAGCGTTAGGCTGCCTTCAAACAGAATAACGGCCACTGCCAGCGAGACCAACGGAAAGAGTAAGTTTCCTAATATTTCATCCGGTTTCAGCCACTGCATTAATGGCCCGACAACAAGGCCAGCCAACAGCAAAAACAGTATCGCTGGTAAACGAAGTCGCCAAGCTAACCACTGACACCCTAAACCAATCACCCCAACCGCTGATAGCACCAGCGCTTCATTACCAACTTGCATCTATGTCACCTATTCTTATCGTTGTTTTAGCGTAAACACGCAAGAGACAATCTTATTGCTTGAAATTACTAATATAGTTGAGTTCACGTTTACTCCACCGTTCAACGCACGAAAAATTACCAAAAAGAGAAACATAAGCCCCAAATCATCGCGCAAGTCTAAGAATTTACTGCATTTCCCGTTAAGGAGACTTACCTACTCACATTCGACATGTAGAATGTTCTTTTAGCGTTTCTAAAAATTTTAGGCGGAACCTAGCATCCCAACGCTCACAGGTATAGACCGTGAACTAAGCTTTAACTTGGGTGCTCAAAGTTAAGAATCCTCATGAGGCCGTTGAAAAGACCAGGATAGGGAGAAAAGCACTTGTTGACTTTATTCGCGGTGATTATGGCGTTTTTCGCCTTGCTAATTACATTGAAAGCAGTAAAACGAATTTCAAATCTGGAAGACGAGATAACGCAGCTCCGCAAAGAGCTGTCGGATTTCCGCTCACGATGGTTAGATAAGCAAAGCCAACCAGAAACAAGTGAATCGTCTTCCTCTCCCGCTTATGAACCCACTACTTCGACTTCAAGCCAAACGAATATTCACGACGCAGGTCCTTCGCAACCTAAAGCAGAGCCTGATGATGCTCTAGAGTCACCAACCGTGCCGCTATTCGCGCAGCAGACTGCTCAGGAAGATATTCAGATTGCGAGCTTCGCCGAGAACGACAACAGTCATTGGGAAAACAAAACCGAAAAGTTACTCTCCAGCCTCCAAGAAAACTGGCTCGTCTGGGTGGGAGCGTTGGCGATGCTTATTGGTGGCGGCTACTTGGTGCAAGTGATTGGCAGCCATATTGAGTTTTCACCCTTCGTACGTGTCGCTTTTGCCTTTACCTTATCTTTTGCCATGATCGCTGCGGGCGAGTGGTTTCACCGAAAAGAACAGCGCGATCCAGAACGAGCACAACGAGCCCAAGGGTTCACTTATGTTCCAGCCGCCATTACCGGAACTGGCCTGACCGGCGTTTACTGTACGGTTATTTTTGCGTTTGTTGTCTACCAGATGCTGACACCAAGCATCTCATTGCTGATCTTAGCTGTCGCCGCATTTTCCAGCCTTGCTTTGTCATTAAGGCAGGGGCCATTAATGGCCGTGTTGGGATTAATCGGCGGCTACACTGCGCCCTTATGGATAAGCGGCGCTGAACCTGATTATTTCCTGTTGGCGGGTTACATCAGCGCAATTTCCATTGCGGCCACTTTGCTTATGCAGAAGGTACGCAGGGCTTGGATCTCACCGAGTAGTACCATACCGCATACGCTTTGGATGCTCATTCTGATAGAAAGTATTCCGACAGAGAGTTTATTCTCCTGGTCTTATATTTACTTGTCGCTCACGTTGTATCTGGTTTATGCCTTGCCAAGATTAGGGTGGACACTCAACCCTCGTTATCGCCATTGCCAGAATAAATGGACAAACCCTCCAGTCATCACGTCTCTTGCAATCGTATTGCTGACCTTTTCTGCAATAACAAGAATGCCCGAACTTAACGTCTTTCAAATGGCGTATTGCTATATTTTACTTGTTGCAGCTATCTGGCTACCCGCGTTACGTAAGGGTTGGTCAACGCGAGTTTTCCTGCCTTCGGTTCTGGTATCAGCAACCGCTATATTGGTTGTTTCGGTCGCATTTGACACACTCTACATGTCACAGAGTGAGAGCAGTATTCTGCTCGCATTAGCATTGAGTATCATGTTTATTGCACTAAGGAACTATATACAAGGGCTCAATGATCGCTCTTCCATAACCAGTGTCTTGTTGCTCGCCCTTGCACCTTCAATGACGCTAATCGTTCTGTTTTATGCACACGAGTTTATGTACAGCTATGCCTGGTATTGGACGTTCTTTACGGCTTTAGTTGCAGTCTGCTACGTTTATTTGGGCATGCGTTTAACACGACTCGCCTACGAATGTTCCGCAGTCGTTCATGCAATCGTTGCTGGCTGTTCCTTTGTTTGGCTTAGCGATACGTGGCTAACTACTGCGATTTCGGCACAAGTGGCTGTGATGGCATTACAAATACAAGCAGGTTATTTTCGCCCTGCCAGTTGGGCAGTCAAAATAATGATGGGTGCTTTGGTTGTTCGCCTGACGCTTCTGCCATTTATTCCTCAGTGGCAGCCAGTTGAAACAGGGCACTGGGCGTGGGTACTACTCAGTTATCTACCTGCACTCGTTATTCTTGCGTATGCTCGATCCGTGCTAACCAGAGCAGACGTTGATCTCGCCAATTGGTTTGAAGGTGCATTTCTGCACGTCTTTTTAATCGCATTGTTCACACAAACAAACTACTGGTTAACGGGACAATATGGCTACCTTGGACACATCGACTTTACCAGTGCCATTGTCTTCGCGAACCAGGCTTTAGTCATGGGCTTCGTATACAGTTACCGCAGCCAGTTCGCACAGCAACTCACTTACGTCTACCAAGCATACAGTTACTTGCTTTGGAGCATATTTGCTTTAATGACTTTGTTACTCAATACGATTGAATCGCCATTAAACGTTGATAACGTATCCGCTCAAGCCATTCCTCTTTTCAATATGTTGAGTTTAGGCTGGCTGCTACCGGCATGTATTCTAACTGCTGCGGTATTTAGGAAGTGGAACACATTACGAATTCACCGTCATGTTATCTCAGGAATCGGGTTTACACTTGCAGCTATCTGGTTGGGTATGTCTATCCGACAGTTCTGGCAAACAAATTCTATGACTTTATATCAATCGACCAGCATGGCCGAGCTATTCAGTTATTCGGTCGCAGGGTTGCTTGTTGGAGGATTACTAACATGGGCTGGTGTGATTCGAAAATCAATGAATATGCAACGTATTGGTCTCATCATCCTGGCGTGCGTGGCGTTAAAAGTATTCCTGTGGGATGTACGTTCTCTGGATGGCTTCTGGCGTGCTATTAGCTTCCTGGGCTTGGGCGCATCTTTAATTGCGCTTGGGTGGTTGTTCCAGAAATTTCACCGTTCCGTCTCGGAACCTTCCAAAACTTGATTCAAATCCGAGATTCCCGACGTGCTAAAAACAAGCCGTCCGGAATCTCTTTTTGTCTTTTCCCAAAAGACATATCAACGTTCTCAGCGATTAAACGACTTAAGCCGACTTACTTCATGGATTAACCGAAACTAAAAATTACGCCCTGAGAAATGTCAGGGAAAAGTTAAAAATATAAAACCTAGACAGGCTAAATTAATAACTCGTGATCTTGATGCAAGCGTGTTTACCAAAGTTAAGGTATTGTATCTCAAAGATAAGAAAGAGCAGTGGTTTACTGATAGTTACCCAAATTACAACTGTAATTGGATGGATATACTTCTCATCAGTGATTAAAAAAAGCCGTTAGACTAAATAACCATTTACACATCAAATATAAAACGGCTATTGTTCTATTACCGCGATAACAGATTCGAACATCGAGATGACGCTTCGCTTGCGCGTCTGGAATAGGTCCGAGTTCCGGGGGGGAGCTCGGACTTTTTTATTGGGCTAACGTTATAAAGTCGCACCGACATTGCGCTGCGCAAGCGTATGGATAGTTAAAGCAGCTCTTTGGCGATCAGTTGCAGTAAAAAGGTTTCCCTCTCAATACTCATGCCCTTTTTCGGGCTCTCAGCCATCGTTTGCTCGTTGTGTGCAATCGCCTCATGGATGTTCATCCACACAGGACGCATACCGTTCTTGACCTCGTAATCCTCATAAGCCGTCTCGCCTAACTCACGATCAATTTTGCAGGTATAGCAGTAAGAGATCATATGCATCACATCTGCGTCATCTTTGTACCAAGGTCGAAACTCTTCAAAAAGACCAAATGGCTTAATGCTGTGTATGTTATTTGCCCCAGTTTCTTCCTCTAACTCTCGAACCAATCCGGCAATGATATCTTCACCATCATCAATTCCACCACCAGGTAACGTGTAATCATGGTAGCGCTCCGTGTAGAGCAGTAATACATTCTCACCATCAAGCACGATTGCCCGTGCAGCATTACGCTTAAAAATGATTTTATCGTCGAGATGATCAATATCTGGATGAACCGTTGATTTTAAGTGTCTCATTGAGGATTCCGTAGTGAATGCTTTTGCGCGCATACTACCTAAATTGTCTTACTTTCCCAAGTTACAATTCCGAGCGTCTATCTGACTCTAATTTAAAGTTCATCATAACCTGGGGAAGTAGATCGAGATCTTATTTGAATCTCTCAACCTGCCTCGCCTTCATACTTTTAACATCGTTAGGACATGAACCGACGAAAGTTGCCTATAATCAATACAATACTCGTCCATCCCATGCGGAGATCAATAATGAATAAGACAAGTTTACTAATAACTATGGCAGTAGCTGCTGGGCTCGCTGGTTGTTCCACTTACGATAACGCAACACGCTCGACTGAATACACATCCGTAGCAAATCCGGCATCTGTATATTGTGTTCAACAAGGAGGAGAACTGGACACCGTTACAGAGAACGGTGAACGTGTAACCTATTGTGTCTTTTCAGATGATGAACGCGCTGAACAATGGGAATATTATCGGGAAAACCATCAGGAGGGTGAGGACTACTAACCTTCAACGAGTTTATCGTAAACGAAATTCAGTAATAAGGAGCCACATGGCTCCTTTTTTATTTGTGCTACTGAAACTAGTTTGTCCATTTTGTACGGACCCTCTGACATTCCTGACAATCTCATGACATAACTTTCCAACCGGACAATAAAATTCGAGATAAATATCACATAAATTCACGGTTTTTCCACATTTCTGGAGTGGGTGGTCAAAATGAAAGCACAAATAGTTAAAGAGACCGAAGCAGCACAAACCAACGTCATCACTGATGAATCAAAGCACACCATTTATCGCGCATGCTTGAGTGCATTGATGATTGTTGCAATCAGCATTGTTGTTAATCTAAGTATTCGCCTCGATTACGTTGTATTAGATTCAAGTCTGGGTGAGTTATCGATTACGGAATCACTTCAGTTAGTCATGCTGGCAATTGCATCATGGTCATTTTTCAGCTTATCGAAACATACTCCTGAGTTGAAACACGCTGCAATCCTGATTTCTGGCTTTTTTGCTGTACTCATGATTCGAGAAATGGATTACTGGATGGATATGATTCATCACGGTTCTTGGGTATTTCCTGCGCTAACTGTTACTGCTTTAGCCTGTGCGAAAGCCTATCAAGGCGGCAAAGGCAGCGTGAATGAGATGGCGAGAATCCTAAAAAACCCACACATGAAGCTATTAATCGGCTCAGTTGTGCTATTGCTTGTTTTTTCACGTCTTTACGGAATGGGCAGCTTTTGGCGCCATGTGATGGATGAAAGCTACGTCCGCGACGTGAAAAATATCTCTGAAGAAGGGATTGAGCTACTGTGCTACAGCTTGATTGCCCTGAGCGCATTCCGCACCCGTCGTGAAATTAAAGCGCAGACTCAGGATCGATAGTCCGGTTCATTGCGGTTAAGAGCGGGTGTATGATATCTAAAGCTTGCTGAACCACGTTTAAATTATCGTCAAAGGCTGTCATTGCGACGGCCTTTTTTATTTCCTGAATATTCTGCAAGGATTCATGGTCTAGAGGGAGCATCTCTAGTTTTTCTATCGCGGTTTGAGCAATATGCAACGGCTTCGCTCTTACAGCAGCTAAGCCTTGGCTAAATACCCCGCGAATCGCGCCTTCTAAATAAACTCGGTAGGTTGTCAGCTCATCAAGCAGTAAAAACGCTTGAGCTGATGCTCCATGATGCGGGTATGGCACGCTAATATGCTGATCAATATCTAAAGCAATACTAAGCTCCATCCCCATTGAAGCACTCTGTGTTTTAAGCACCCTCAATAGCCCCTGTTCATCCATTAAGGTTTGAATTTCTATAATTCGTTCCAGATGATAGTCGTTAGAAACAAGGGTCACTTTAATCGGGAATTGATGATACTCAGCAGCCTGAAATAAGCCGCTATGACACAACTCTTCCGCCGCATACCTCATGTTCTGAAAGGTATTTAAAGAACGATTTTCAATCAGAATCTGACTTTTCGGGAATCGCTGTGAGAGTGAATGATTGAGTGTCTGGAAATAGCTGAACATCGCATCCGCCTCTGCGATATCTTGCCCTTGAGTTTTGCCGCCACAAAATAAGATTGCCGTATTTTCTACAGACAATGAGCCAAGGGAACTGACGAGCGCTTGCACTCTTGAAACCCCTTCGGGGCTTAGTTTGTTCTTGACGAGACGCTTACCGAGAACAATAACCACATTGTCTAATTTCATACTACGATCTCTATTAATTTCTCGGCTGCTTAGCGCCTGAGTTGGCAATAATATAAAAATCTTCTTTGCCAACTGCCTCCTAGGGATTAACATCCGATTAACAGTCATACTCTAGAGACCTATGAAAGGTCCACTGCTAAAGGAAGTCAATAATGCTGTCGATTTTCGATATTTTTAAAGTTGGTGTCGGACCTTCAAGTTCCCACACTAACGGTCCAATGCTCGCCGGGTTCAACTTTACTCAGTTACTTCAAGACTCTATGGCGAAAGTGCATAGGGTTCAAGTAGACTTGTATGGTTCGTTATCACTAACCGGCAGAGGTCACCATACTGACAGAGCCACTGTACTGGGCTTAATGGGTAATAAACCCGATAACATCAAAATGACCAGTGCGAAAAACGCACTTCAACATACCATCGAAACCAATACATTATTGCTAGCCGGAACTCGCGAAATTACCTTTAGCTACGATCATGACATCGTATTTCATAGCGAAAACCTCCCTTTGCATGAAAACGGCATGACAATCACTGCATTAGATGAATCTGGCGAACAACTTGCGTTCGAGATTTATTACTCCATTGGTGGTGGATTTATTGCAACCGCAGACGAGCTGGAAAATGGTGCGCAGCAAGCTGAGGTTGAAGTCCCATTCCCATTTAAATCCGCCGATGAGATGCTCGAGAAAGCGGAAGCAAACGGCTTTAGTTTAGGTGGAATGATTCTTCAGAATGAATTGGCGTTTCGTGACGAAGAAGAGGTCAACCAAAGAGCGGAACAGATCTGGAAAGTGATGTCTCTGTGTATGCAGCGTGGTTTTGATACTGAAGGTATTCTGGAAGGCGGACTCAATGTCACACGTCGAGCTCCGAACCTATTAAAGAAACTGGAAGCAAACGCAGCGGTTGAAAATGATCCAATGGAGATCATGGACTGGATTAACTTGTTTGCTTTCGCAGTGAGTGAAGAAAATGCCGCAGGTGGGCAAGTCGTCACTTCTCCTACCAACGGCGCAGCGGGCGTTATTCCTGCCGTGTTAATGTATTACCACCGCTTTATCAAAGAGCTAGACATCAAACAGCTCAAGGACTTCCTCGCCGTCGCAGGTGCAATTGGCATTTTGTACAAAACCAATGCTTCTATTTCCGGTGCCGAAGTAGGTTGTCAGGGGGAAGTAGGTGTCTCTTCGTCTATGGCAGCTGCAGGCTTAACGGCTCTGCGAGGCGGTAGCAACGAACAAATTTGTATTGCTGCAGAGATTGCAATGGAACACTCTCTCGGCATGACTTGCGACCCTATTGGTGGGCTGGTTCAGGTACCTTGTATTGAACGAAATGCAATGGGTGCAATGAAAGCGATTAACGCATCCCGAATGGCATTAAAGAGAACAAGCAAGTGCCTAATTTCTCTGGATAAAGTTATCGAAACCATGTACCAAACGGGCAAGGACATGAACAAAAAATATCGCGAGACTTCTTTGGGTGGTTTAGCGGTAATCCATATGGCACCACCATGTGAATAAGCGCAGCGTCGCAGCTTAAACAGAAACAAAAAATACCGCGTTAATCGCGGTATTTTCCTATTTAGATGTCTAGTAAAAACCTGGGATAGGACAATTAATTCGTTACCGTTTCCCGAATACTGGTTAGATACTCTGACGTAACCACTGGGTAAAGGCTTGTACATGAGGTTTGTCTGCCCCTCTGACAATCATCCGATGAGCACCTTGGCTAGGCATGCTCCAGGAGCCTATCTGTATTAATGTGCCTTGAGCAAGTTCATCCTCGACCAGAAAGTCTCTGACCAAAAGCACACCGAAGTGATTAATCGCCGCCTGAATCGCAAGCAGTGAGTGCTCAAACTCTGCAACGGGCTTAGTGAACTTTGCTTGGTGACCTTGATATTTCATCCAAACTTGCCACGACTCGTGATAACCACTGGTGGAAATTTTAGGTGCCTTCGCAAGATCAGCTAACTCGACAATTGGGTTCAGGTGCAAGAAACCCGGGCTCGCAACAACAATCCAATGTTCTTCTGTCAGTTGAATCGAGTCCTGCGACAGCCAATCCCCATAACCATTAATGATCTCAACATCAGAAACAGCACTGGCGTTAGGCACAATATTAGCTGTTGTCGATATTTTTAGAGACACTTCGGGGTGCTGACGATGAAAGTCAGCCAACCTTGGAATTAACCATTGTGAACAAAAGCTATGAGCGACATGTAAGTTAAGCTGTGCGGAGTTCTGACGAGAAAACAAATGCTGAGTCGTCACAGAAAGCGTTTGAAAAACATGACTTACCACAGGGAGATACTCTTTTGCGGCTTGTGTAAGTACCAATTGAGAGCCTTTACGCTCGAATAACGTCGCATTAAGCAGAAGCTCCAGAGATTTTACCTGTTGGCTGACCGCGGCTCGGGTAACGCTCAGCTCTTGTGCAGCTTTAGTAAAACTCAGTTGCCTCGCCGTTGCTTCGAATGCTTTAAGGGAATTGAGCGGCGGCAGGTTTTGCATAGCATTCTCCAATTACGCTGAGTGAAAGATGCTATGAAACAACGATGACAATTTGATGAAAGGGTTGCTATTTTATCCAGTTGCTACTTCCAGAATCAAAAAAGCCAGCGACATGCGCTGGCCTTGAAGATACGTTGACTAAAACAGCAAATTATTCTGCTTGTTCAGTCGTTTCGTATTTGAATTCTGGAACAACGACTTCTACACGACGGTTCATTTCACGACCAGGACGTGTATCGTTGCTAGCAACTGGGTTTGCTTCACCCATGCCTTTCACAGTCATGCGTTCTGCAGTAATGCCCTGAGCTTGGAACTCGTTAGCAACCGCTTGAGCACGTTTTTCTGTAAGCTGTTGGTTGTACTCAGCAGTACCTGTTGTATCACTGTAACCCGTAATCTCTACTTGAGCTTGTGGGTAGGTGTTCATTACATTAATTGTCTCAGATAATGCTGAAGTATCTTTCACTTCTGCACTTTCAAGACCAAATTGTACTGTTGTAGTTTGTGCTGGGTATACATGCTCAACAATGTTTGTTGCCGGACGAGTTTCTACCACTTCTTCCTGAACCACTGGCTCAGAACCGAATTTGTAGTTAAAACCAATACCGTAGTAGTCTGCATCCATGTCATCAATGATGTCGTCAGACATATCTTGGTAACGTTGGTATTCAGCACGTAGGCTCCAGTTGTAGTTGATTTGGTATTCAGCACCTAGAGAGCCTGTAGGAACGAAGTCTTTTTCGTCACCAGCCATCATGTATGCAGCACCTACTTTCGCAAACAGGTTCCAAGAATCCGTCAGCGGAAGGTTGAATTTAGGCGCTAGAGTCAATGCCCAAAGCTCGCCATCAACGGTGTTTTTGCCTGCTTTGTTGAAGTTTGCTTTGAAATCACCTAAGTAATCAACACCGTACTCTGCATCAATGTAGTCATTGAAGCTGTAGCCAAGATGCATTGACGCTGCAAAGCTATCATCATCACATGAGGTATCCAGGTAACACGCGTCGTTAAGAGCGTTGTAACCTAGCTTACCGCCGATGTAAGTGTCTGCAAGCGCAACGTTAGAGATAACACCACCAGCAAGTACAGTAGCCACTGCAAAAGCAATTTTTTTCATTCTTTTTTCCTATTTGTTGTATACCGAGCCACACATCAAACGCGAAGGAGTGCGTTATCAATATGAGGCAGCAACTTTCTCTTTATTATTTGAGACAACCTAGCTAAATAACACCGGAATAAAGTAAATGTGGTGTTCATCACCAATGCCAAAAAACATGTCATCATTCATATTCACGCATGTGTTCTAACCACTTGCATGAGAAAAAACAATGCATCTGCATTGATATAGCCATAATCAACTCAGTGCGCAGAATATCATATCTTTTCCTTAAATGTGTGACAAAATTCACATTAATTTGTAAATTTCTTATTATTAAGATTCTATTTATAAGGCATTGATCGAATGGAAATATTTACCAATTGACAAGTAGATTCAAACAAAAAAGCAGCTCATCTAGGATGAACTGCTTATGTGTTCTATTGATTTTAGGGAACTAAACCAATTAAATATTGTCCACAACCGCTAACGTTGCTGCCAACACATCTTGGCCAAATAGCACACTACGTTCAGGTGACCAACCATACAGCGGATCAGGGTGGTTATTGTTGTCTTTAAATGGCATCTCTATGGTGTAAGACAAACATTTAAATTGCTCTGCAACCCAATTTGATCCAACTGTTAAGTTTGCTTTACCAGGTTCGTCTTTATCGTAACCCACTTCATCTTGAAACTCTGGCGTGATGGTTAGCAGCGCTTGCTTAAACGAATGCTCCAGAGCCGCCAAACTTTCATCATAAGATGGAATGCCTTCAGAACCCGCGACAAAGTTGTATGGCAGTGCTTCGTCTCCATGAATATCCAGGAACATATCGACACCAGTTTCCAGCATTCGCTGGCGGACCAAAAAGACTTCTGGGCTCTTTTCCATTGAAGGAGTTTGCCACTCACGGTTTAGGTTTACACCGACCGCATTCGTACGCAGATGGCCACGAATACCGCCATCAGGGTTCATGTTTGGTACAACGTAAAGAACCGCCTTCTCGAGAAGAGCTCGCGCGACTGTATCGTTGTCATCCAGCAAACGCTGAATCATGCCTTCCATGAACCACTCTGCCATCGTTTCGCCTGGATGCTGACGTGCGATCATCCAAATTTTCTTTTTGCCCTCGTCTGGCTCGCCAAAAGTCAGCAGGCTCATGTCATTACCATCCACCGTGTGACCTAGAGTCTCCAGCTGACAATGATGTGCGCTTTGTGCCATGTGTAATAAATCAAGATGACGATCGTAAGTGTAAGGCGCGAAATAAGCAAAGTAGATTGAGCCACGTTCTGGAATAACCGTAAATGTAAGCGTATCGCCATCAAAGTCCGCAGGTACACGGAACCACTCTTCACGATCATAAGATGCCACGACATCGTAGCCTTGCCATCCTTCTGGGTAAGCAGATTTCGCCAAGTCTAACAACTTAATGGTATGTGACTGTTCAGCTTCAGTCTCTAAACGGAAGTGGAACCATTGGTAGAATTCCGACATGTTATCGTTGGGGATTTTAAGTTGGATGTCGTTTTTATCATCCGCTTTCACTACGTGAATGCTACCGCTATCGAAGTTGCTGAATATTTTCATTCTATTACTCACCTTTTGAATCTGAGCTTGAAAGACAGAGGCTAACACAGGGCTAAAGTGTCCCCTATTATTTTCACTTCAAAGTTTATTGTTTGTGGCTGAAGTCATCAGTTTAGTCGAGCTTATCGGCTTTGCCTGCTGGTCCTGCGAGTTTTGCCAGCCATTTATCCCAAACTCTAACTTTCGCTTCGTTATCTTCTGCTGCTTCTTTTCGGCGAACGGCATTACGAACAGTCATGGCTCCAATCCAGCGAAGTGGCTCTGGTGGGAAGTGGCCCAACGGACCTTTAGCCAAACCACTGCGAGCCCAGTCGTTATCTAACCCAAGCACCAAAGACGAGAGAATTTTGCCTCCCATCCGGGTTTGCGCCACTCCATTGCCAGAGTAACCAAATCCATAAAAAATATTAGTCTGGTTATCCAGTTGGCCAAAAAATGGAAAACCCGTAGTGGAACGGTCTGAGCCCCCCGTCCAGGAATAGTCAAAATCGCTCGCTTTCAAATCAGGAAAGAGCTTATCAAACGACTTTCTAAGCAGGTTTTGATACTGAGTTGGCTTACCAAACATGGTGTCGACTCGGTTGTTAAAGGAGAACTGGTTACCCCCTTTTCCAAGCATCAGACGGCCATCCGGTGTATCTCGATAATAATGAACAAAAATACGAGAATCCAAAACGCTGGAACCAGCTCTCCATCCGCTCTTAGATAGCTCATCACCCAACGGTTTCGTGATGACCATATCAGAGGAGACCACAACGATGCTGTTCCTGAACTGTTTAAACTGTTCAACCATCCAAGCATTAAGCGCTAACACTACCTGCTTAGCTTTGATGGTTGCTTGTGGCGTGCGAATGGTCGCTGGCTGACCATATTCCAGTTGAACCATCGGTGTGTTTTCGTAAATTTCTATCCCCATGTCTATCGCCACCCGACGCAGCCCTCTGGCAAGCAGTGCTGGCTGTACGCTCGCAGCAACGGGTGAGTGATACCCTTCGAGATGAGCCGAGGAGCCAGTGTTCGCTTGCAGTTCATCCTCATTGCATTTTCGCCAGCTATTTACTCCAAGACGCGTTAATTCATCCACTACTGGTTTCATTCCACCAGCTTGTGCTGAGTTAGTCGCGGTGTAATACACACCCTTTAACGACAACTGAGCATCAATCGCATAACGTCGGCAAAACTCGTCAATTTCAAGCACGACCCGCTCTGACTCTTGTACCAACCAGGTGGCGTGTTGTTCGCCAAAAAGACGCTTCAGGGTTGGGTATTTGGTTGACCAGGTCAGCATGCACCCGCCATTCGCTCCAGAAGCCCCACTCCCGCAGAGACTTTTATCGATAACAGTAATGCGTTTTTCCGGAGCTTGCTCCTTAAGCATTATCGCTGTCCACATCCCAGTGAAGCCTCCACCAACGATGAGTACATCAGTTTCAAGATCGTCAGCTAGTGCAACAGCAGGTTGAGGGTTTTCGATTTCGAGCGCTTGCTTAAACCAGTAAGAAGGGTGAGTCATACGTATCCTCATTTAAAATTCAAAGTTGATAAGTGAAAGTCATCAGTCATGTTTAGATATGACTTCACTTTACAAACGATGCGTATTTTCAACGAGCTAGAAAATCTATCGCTCAGCGATAGAAAAAGTTGCGCTGTGTGGCAAGTAAAAATAGTGAACGCGTCATTTATGACCAAGGCATATAAGCCATCATCTCAATAGAACGTCAAAACCAGACCACAAAGTATCAGTACCACACCAACCCCTCGGGAGAGATACCACCGCTCAGCAAGCAGCCAAACGCCCATCAGCAAACCAAAGACGATACTGATCTGGCGCAGAGCCACAACTAAGCTCACGTTGTCAGTCATCGTCATCGCAAACAGCACTAATCCGTAAGTCGATGCCATCATAATGCCAGCCATGCTCGCACTTTTTCGGATTTGCCAAGCCTTGTGTAACTCTGACAAATTCCCAGTGATCAGGCACCAAAGCACAACAGGTAAGCCCATAGCCCAGAACTGCGCGCCAAGATAGAAAATCGCACTATATTGATCATGAATAACAGCCGAAACTTGCTGAGTGAGTAGGTTCAAGGCTTCCTTATCCATCAAAGAGTAACCCGTTGTGCCAATTGCAGCGATCAGCGCCCAGAACACACCAACATTAAGATAGGAAGCCAAAGTGACCTGGCGAATATGTGTCAATGGTACCAAGATGCAGCCACAGGTGATCAACACAAACCCAAGCCATTGTTGAGACGAAAGCGCATGGCCGAGTGCAACACTGAATGCACCAACCATCATGACAGGCAAAGCGCGGGCAATCGGATAAATCACACCAACATCGGCATGTTTGTAAGCAATGATCAAACCGACCAAGTAAACAATTTGCGCCAGCCCGCTAAAGGTCAACATTCCCCAGAATTCTGCAGGCAGTGAAGCCCAACCGATCGTCGTCAAATACCAAATCAAATAAGGAGTAAGAACGCCACACGCAGACAGGCTTGCGGCCATCGTAAATGCCAAGCCTGACCCAGAACTGCTTTTGCCCAGAATATTCCAGCCCGCATGCAAAACTGCTGAAAACACAACGAGCACGATTGCCAAGAAATCCATTTAAGTTTCCTGTTGAGATAAAACAAAGGCTCCGAGATGGAGCCTTTGAAAATGAGATAAGCGGACGTTAGTGATTGAGCTCTGCAATGGACTCAATACTGATGGCGTCATGGCGCCAATACTCAATATCGCAGTCGATCAACTCGCCATGCTGGTTATAGTTAGTACGCTCAACAACCATAGCTGGAGTACCTGATGTCGCTCTTAACGCTTGCGCGACTTCACCAAGAAGTGTGCTGGTAGAAATTCGATAACGCGTTTTTTGGTACACCACACCAAAGTGCTCACGATAGATATCGGTAAGTGAGTTGGTAAGGTCGAAACTCAATAAATTAGGAAAGATCTCTGGGCGAATGTAGTTGGTCACATACACTACTGGCCTGTCTTCCAAATATCGAACGCGGTCGACTCGATAAACATCCGAAAACGGCTGCAACTGCAACAATCGCGCAGATTGCTTATTGGCCAGAGTGCCTTTTGCCGCAATCAGCTCGGTTTTAGGCACGCGATTCTGCGCTTTCGCCATGTTTGGGAAATTAAGTGTTTGGGTTGGATCGTAGCGTAGTGGCTCAGGTGAAATAAACCAGCCTCTACGATCTTCGCGATAAATTCGCCCTTCGGCTTCCAATAACGACAACGCTTCTCGTAACGTAACTCGTGTTGTGTCGAACGACTCCGCCAGCTTGCGTTCCGCAGGCAGTTTTTGACGAGGCGAAAGCATGCCCGCTTCAATCTGTTCAACAATCGAATCTTTAATTTTTACGTACTGCACGAGGTGTCCTTATCTTTTACGCCAAGCCTGTGTGCGATTTTCTAACAACTTACCCAACGTCATCTGCACGATCTTCGCGATTGCGGCTGACATCATGATCATCACCGCCATCGCGGCGGCCGCTCCTGTTTGGCCCGCGTCATCCATATTCAGAATCGATACCGAAGCAGGGATCGTATCCGTTGAGTATAGGAATACTACCGCAGAAGTGGTGGTCAATGCATTAACAAACAAGTACGTAGCAATGTCCAGCACGGCAGGCATACAAACCGGCAACGTCACTTTGAAAAACAACTTGTACTGAGGCAGTTTTACCGACGCAGCCGTCGCTTCTATTTCTGAAGGCAGTTGCTTGAGAGCGGTTAAGGCTGTCATGTGGCCGACCGTGTAATAATGCACCACGGTATTAATAACCAGGAATGCCATCGTGCCGTAAAGCACATTCAACGGGTTGTTCACATCGTTAAAGTAAAAGATGTAGCCTAAACCCAGTACCATTCCCGGCACCGCCATCGGCACGACGCTCAGCATCTGCATTGCCTGACGGACGGGACCAAAAGCACGTCCTTTCTCAATGCTGTAGGCACCGACAAAAATGACTGCTGTACCAATCACCGCTGTCCAACCCGCCAAAGTGAGAGAGTTGAAGAACGGGCTCCAGCCATAAGTGCTCATCTCGGCAAAATTGTAGTTATTCAGCGTTAGCGCTTTGTTCCACGGCCAAAACGTTACTAAGGAACCGTAAACCGCCATACCAAGCACGGCGAGTACTGCAACAGAAATCAGAGAGCAATATAAAAAACACAGACCATCGCGCGTTTTGTTTGGCTCCGGTTGATAGGGCACAGAACGTGTATCAAACAAGCTTTTTTGCTTTTTCTGCACCCAGCGATCCGCGCCAAATGCCATTACCGCAGGGAACAACAGCATAATGCTGGTTACAGCCCCCATGGCGAAATTCTGCTGGCCCACCACTTGTTTGAAGATATCCGTCGCCAGAACGTTGTAACTTCCCCCTATTACTTTCGGCACACCAAAATCGGTAATAACTAAAGTAAATACAACAATCAGGGTACTGATCAAACCGTATTTCGCCGCAGGTAGCGTCACCATAAAGAAGGTTTTCATTGGTGAGGTTTTCAGAGCGCGAGCCGCTTCATACAGACGTGCATCCGAAGTGCGCAGAGACGTGGTCAGAATCATCAAAGCATGAGGGAACGTCCAGAAGATCAAGCCCATTGAGATACCAATAACACCATATACTGAGTGGCCACCAAGTAGCTCTTTCGCAATACCTTGATTACCAAAAAGAAAGATCAAGCTGATCGCTGGTAAAAGCGACGGCGCAAGAATCGGCGCGGTACCTAATATTTGAAACAAACCTTTTAACGGCATGCATGAGCGAGTCAGTGCGTAAGCATAACCAAACGCCAGTAAGCCAACCACCGCTGTCACAACCAGACCTAACGTAAAAGTGTTACCAACGGAAACCCACAGGCTTGAGGAAGAAAAGTAACTCGCAAAGTTAGCTAACCCAACGAATTCCCCATCGCTGTTTTGCACACTTTTAGTCAACATCGCCCACAGCGGCATCAAGATGAACAAGATCATCATCGTCGAGGTAGCCGCTAACAATCCAAACAACACGAGGTTGTCGCGGCTGATACGTCCCACCAATGATTTCGCTTTGTCTTGAGTAATCAGGCTATTCATCGTCATTGTCTTTGCATCCATGTTGCACCTACGCCGCCAACGCTTTTTTGAAGGCTTTACCCTTAGAAGGAATGGCATAGGCGTGTAAGCCAGTTTCCGAGAACTGGATATAACGAACATCACCGATACGAATATTGAGGTTTTGCACGGTTTCCACTGGGACATCAACAACGATTGGCTTCGCCTGGCCGTCGTTCTGCAGTTCGCAATCTACTCGGAAAAACGCCCCCAAAAACTCGCTTGCTGTAATGCGAACCGGAAGCGAATTGCGGTAGTTTTCAACAAACTTGATATTCTCAGGACGCACAGCCAGATCAAAACGGTCACCGCGTTTAATCTCATAATTCGTTAAATTTGGTAGTGGTAACAAAGTCTCTGCAATACGTACCTGAGACTCAGTAACGACGGATGTCTCAATGAAGTTCATGCTGCCGACAAACTCGGCCACAAAACGCGTCGCTGGCATTTGATAAATCTCTTGCGGCGTCCCTACCTGCTCAATCACACCATGATTCATCACGACAATTCGGTCTGCCATCGACAACGCTTCGTCCTGATCATGGGTCACCATAATGGTGGTAATACCCAGTTTGCGTTGCAGCTTACAAATTTCATCACGTAAGTGAACACGCACTTTCGCATCCAACGCAGATAAAGGCTCATCAAGAAGCAGCAGACCGGGTGATAAAGCAAGTGCACGCGCTAAAGCAACACGCTGCTGCTGACCGCCCGACAATTGGTTAGGGAATTTCTGGCCCGAAGTGGGTAATCCTATTGTCTCAAGCCACTGATCAACTTTCTCCAGGGCGTCTTTGGTCGACATGCCTTGGTTCTTCAAACCCATCGCAATGTTTTCTTGAACAGTCAGATTAGGGAACAGCGCGTAAGACTGGAATACGATGCCAAAATCACGCTTTTCTGGTGGTAGAAATGTCGTCTCTTGACCGTTTTGAAAGATCGCACCAGACGTTGGCAAATCTAAACCCGCAATTGCGCGTAACAAGGTTGTTTTACCGCAGCCTGACGGGCCTAAGAAACAGACGAACTCGCCCTTTTTGATCGCCAGCGAGATTTGCTTTAATGCAGTGAACTGTCCAAATTGTTTCACTACATTTTCAATGTTCAGATAAGGTTGGTTAGTTGACATAACACACTCTCCAAATGGTATATACCAATTTTAGGTTTGGAGTGTTACGTTCCAATGACAAATTTATAGCCAGAAGATGACAAACTGATGAAAGCCCTCAATTTACACGCTTAAATCCAGACTCATCTTAAAATATGGGATGTCGGATTTATAAAAGCGTTCACCCTCTTTCTGTAATCCAAACTTCTGATAAATCCCTAGCGCGGACTCACGAGCGTCGCACCAAAATATTTCTGCGTTTAGCACTTTGGCATCCGCGATCATGGTCTCCAACATCAATGAGCCTAATCCCCTCCCTTGCAGACTTGGGGATACAGCAAATTTCCTTAACCTTGCCGAACCTTCACTAAAAAATACGGAAGCGACACCCACCAAATCCCCATCAACATATCCTCCGTAATGATAGCCAGATTCATCCTCTGCCACCTTGCAAAACTCGATGCTTTGGTTGGGCCATAGAACCTGTTGCCGAAGTTGTAGTGTCTGCTCTGCATTAATTTGTTGGACTTTCATTCGCTCCCTCTTTTCTATACGCCTATCCGGCCATTAATGTGCCTTTACTTTGCACAAGATGCAAAAAAGGAGAGCAATCGCTCTCCTCAGTAAAATCCTGTATGCGCAGAATGTTACGATTTTGGCTCTGATTTCGCGTCAAATTTCTCAGACCATGTCGCTAGAATTTCTGCACGCTTACTGCCCATTTGTGCAAAGTCCATCTTCGCCATGTTTTCTTGAACATTCGGGAAATTAGACACCGTCGCTTTCACGTCTTTGTGAGCGACAACAGGGTACATTTCTACGTATAGCTCATTCGCTGCTTTCGAAATGGACCAGTCAACCACGCGCTTCGCCGCATCTGACTCTTTAACCAGACCTACCGCTTCTGATTCCCAGCCGATGCCTTTCGGAGTGATCACTGACAAAGGTGCGCCCTGAGTTTTCAGCTTCGCGCCACGGCTTGCCATAGAGATACCGATAGCCACTTCGCCCATTCCCGCCTGAACACATGGCTTAGAACCAGAGTGTGTGTAGTGAGCAATGTTTTTGTCTAAGTCACGCATGTAGTTCCATGCCTGATCTTCACCCATGT